>Ga0222714_10002753_pt1 | contig 18359 bp, 16 predicted proteins | sample C33_3DmetaG_FD_165048 | JGI IMG/M metagenome (GOLD analysis project Ga0222714, IMG submission 165048) | Estuarine water microbial communities from San Francisco Bay, California, United States - C33_3D | ecosystem: Environmental > Aquatic > Marine > Unclassified | place: USA: California...
CTCAAAGCTTCGTCGACGATCAGTATGTCCGGGTCCACGCACGTGTTCACCGCGAAGGCCAAGCGCATCATCATGCCACTGGAATAAGTTTTAACGGGCTGATCAATGAAATCGCCGATGTCGGCAAAGGCGGCGATCTCATCAAATCGGGATTCCATTTCCTTCTGTTTGAGGCCGAGAATTGAGCCGCTGAGAAAGACATTTTCCCGACCGGTAAAATCCAGATTGAACCCGGCGCCTAGTTCCAGCAACGCCGCGACCCGACCATGGACATTGATTGACCCTGAGGTGGCTTGAAGCGTGCCGGCGATGAGCTGCAACAGGGTGCTTTTCCCGGCACCGTTGCGTCCGATAATAGCCACGGCCTCACCCCGTTTTACCTCGAAAGTCACCTCGTGGAGGGCAAAAAAATCACGATACCCGTCCTGGGCCCGATTGCGCAAAGATTGGCCCAAGCTGGCCGGGAGCCAACGACCAAGTTCCGCGTAGATGGGACTGGTCAAGCGCCGCGCCGGATCCTTCCAAATACGGTAGGCTTTGGTTAACTGGTTTGCGACTATGACGGTTTCGTCGGACATTTTGGGCTAAATCACGTCGGCAAAAGCCGGTTTTAAGCGGCGGAAGGTGGTATAACCCGTCATGCAGACCAACAGACCAATTCCGTAAAGGTAGAGCAGGTGATGATAATTGATGGGTTGGGCCCAAAGCGCGGTGTTACGGGCCAATTCAATGGCCAGCAGCAAAGGATTGAAACGTAAAAACATCCAAATTGCGGCGGGGATTTTGGCCGCCGAGAAAAATACCGCGCTCGAATACATTAGCGCCATGGTCAGAAACTGCATGAGTTGACCCAGATCCCGAAAGAAAACGCCCAAAGCCGAAAATAGCCAGGCTATGCCCATGCAGAGCAGAAGTAGCGGCAGAATGATCACCGGGAGCCAGAGCAACTGCACATGGATTGCGCGATCGAAAATCACCAAACTGATCAAGGCCAGACATAGGCTGACCATCAGATGAAATCCGGCTGCCCCAACATTCGCCGCCGGCAGCACTTCCAAGGGAAAGACGACTTTTTTGACAAAATTTGGATTGGCCACAATGATCGTCGGGGCGATGCCCATGACCTCGCCCACGAATTGAAAAAGCGTCAGGCCGAAAAAGATACCAATTGCATAATCTGCCCGGCTTTCGTGGGGCAGCACTCCGAATTTACCGTCAAAAATATACCCGAAAACGAAAGTGTAGAGTCCCAGCATCAACAGTGGATTGAGAAAGGTCCAAATCAACCCCAGATGGCTCCCCTTGTGACGCATTTCCACGTTGCGCACACTGAACTGCCAGAGAAGTTCACGGCTTTTCCATAGATCAGGAACAAATGGAAAGATACGATACAGCATTATTGAGAAGGTCCCTTAAGCACGTCGAACTTATGCAAGTAAAGGATTTTGGGTATCCGCGTTATTGCGGCAATCCCCTTATAACTTGGGGTTAGACGCACAAGGGGTATGAGCATGCCTGAATCAAGGTCTCCACAAATTCCCCTTTGATTGACGAAATGTTGGTAACCATCCCATCCATTGGACAAGAATTAACTGTTGCAATCATCAGGGCAATCGAAGGGTTTTCATTCCAGCTTATATGAACTTATTGCTCCGTAAAAGAATCCTTGGACTAATCGCCACCTTGGCACTGGGCTTGGGCCAAGGTAGGGCTGTCGCAACCCCTCAGTTGCCCGAAGACGTATTTCCCGAGCTTAAACAGATCCTGGCTGAAGCAGCCAACCGATCACCACGTATGGTAGCCCAAGACCTCAACCTATTAATTGCCGATGGTGATCTGATCCAAGCAAAGTCAGGTATGCTTCCCAGACTCGGAGGTTACTACCAAAAATCCAAAACCAAAGATATACGGGAGGATGTGGCTGGCACACTCGATTCCAATAAGACCTACTATAGTGTCTCACTCAGCCAGCCAATTTTTCACTGGGGGGCGCTGCGGAACAACGCCAAGGCGGGAGAGATTCGTCGGTTGATTGCCGATGAAAATTACGGTGAGGCCTACCGGGTTCTGGCGCAGGAAATTCGGGCGAATTATCTGGGGTTGATTATGTTAAAGGTTGGAGTTCGCGTTTCGACGTTCAATCGAAAGCTCTCCGAGGAGAAACTGGCGGTTGAGGAGGAGCGGTTGCAGAAAAAAGTAATTTCGGAAGGAGCCATATTTCAAACTCGCATCGATGCCGAACAGGCACGCCTGGCGGTTGATACCGCCGAATGGTATTTTCTCAATGCCAAGCAGGATTTTGCCCTGCTGACCGGACAGCCCCAGTTGTCCGACACTCAGATCCCCGATGGTATTCCTGGGCTGGCTGAAGCAAAGAACGCAATTGACCGAATGTTGGTCGAATTTCTTGCCCAAGGTGAGCCGGATACGGCTAGAGCCCGGATACTGCGTCAACAGATCAGGATAGATGATTTGAACTATAAAACCCAAAAGACCGGACTGCGTCCCAAATTGAATTTGGTGCTTGGCCTGAGCCAAGATGAACAAAGCTACACCACCAACTTGGCCCAAAAGTATGCATTGCAATCGCAATATGCCGGACTCCAAGTCAGCTGGAATATTTTTGACGGTTTTGCGACCCGCGGTGCCGTGAAGAGTGCCTTGGCCAGTAAGCGACTTGACGAACGCGTTTATCGCGATTTCACCGCTCGTTTGGCTCAAGACGCCCGTAAAGCATCGAAAGCCGTAGAACTGGCCCAGCGCCAGTTGGCCATCAGTGAGCGTCTGCTTGATAATGCGGGTAACTTTCTGAGTTACACGAAGGATGATTTCAAACGAGGGCAGGCTTCTGAGACCGCGGTGAACAATGCTCAGGCCAATTACAATTCCTTGGAGAACACGGCTAATGCTGCCCGCCGCGACTACTTGCTGCGGGTTTCGGAATTTCTGTCACTTATTGAGGAAGATGGTGTCAGCAAAAACTGATTACACTAATTTGATATGATTTTATGAGTTTCGGTAAAAAACTTTTGAGCTTTGTCATAGTCGTTACCGTCTTGGTAGTGGCCTACATTTACATCTCACGACCCACGGCGTTGGTCGCAGAGGTGACCAGTGGTCGGGCGATCAAAGCAGTGCCCGGCAGTGTAGTGGTCCAAGCCGAGTTTGAGATGGAGCTTAAAAGCGAGGTGGCTGGCCGAGTGGTGAAAAGTGATTTGGATCCAGGTAAGACGGTGCATGCGGGCGACGTGCTCTGTCAGTTGGATACGGGAGATCTCGAACTGGACATCGAAAGAATCACCAACGAGTATGAAACAGCCAAGAAGCGTATCGCGGTGGGTTCGTCGATTGCGCTGGAATTAGCCAATGCGCAGGACGATCTGAAAAACTACGAGCAACTGTTCCGTTCAGGAAATTTTCCAGAATCCGAGTTGGTTAAAAAACGACGTGGAGTGCAGCAGATCGAACAGAAGTATGCATTGGAGAAGGTGAACAATGCCCAGTTGCTCGAAGGTTTCGAAAACGACTTGCGAGTCAAACGGCGACAGTTGGAGAAGATGACCATTACCGCCCCTTTTGACGGCAAAGTATCCATGGTCTATGCCCGTCCTGGTGACCTGATCGGTGGCAATGCACCGATTGCCATATTGATTTCCACCAGTCGCACGGTTGAGGCCAAGATCAGCGAGGAGAACTTTGCCGATCTAAAAGTAGGGCAGGCCGCGTCCGTTAGATTCTTACCCTATGGAGCCTGGCTCTACGACGCGACCTTGGTCAAGATCCTCCCCACGGCGGATCCGGTTACCCAGCGCTATATCGTTCATCTGGAAGTTAAGATTGACCACGAGAAACTGGTCCCCGGAATCACAGGTGAGGTCACTATTGTGGTTGGCGAGCGTGATGCGAAGGCGAAGATTCCGCGTCGGGCCCTCTTTGGGAACTATGTTTACGTGGTCGAGGATGGCCGCGTTCATCTGCGCAATGTCGAGACGGGTTATGTCGACATGATTTCAGTCGAAATTCTCAAAGGCCTTTCCCCTGGTCAACAGGTCGTCATCGACCAACTGGATCGCTTTCGGGAAGGAGACCGCGTCAGGCCTGTCTTGGTTGAGCGCGGTGATAAAAAATAATCAGATTCGTCCGTTCTAACGCGAATCACTGTTCCTATGTCGCCCAATCTGCGCATCGCCTACCGCTTTCTGACCGCCAAAAAGCGGGCGATGCTGATGAGTCTGTCCTGCATCGTGCTGGGCGTCGGACTCTTTATTGTCACTCAGGCCACCACCAAGGGTTTCGAGGAGTTTTTCATTCGCACAATTCTTGGCACCAAAGGGGCTATCACCATTGAGGATGAAATTCAGGACACGATACGTAGTATGGATGTGGGCGGCTACAATTCCGGCTTTCAGATCCAGCAAAAGGAAGGCCGCAAGTTCATCCAAGGTATCCAAGAGCCCAAGCTTTTGATTGATGCCCTCAAGCAGTTTCCCAACGTGCTCGCCGTATCGGAAGTGCTTTACGGTTCGGTCACCATTCGCAGCTCATTCAAGGATGAATCCGTCAAAGTTTACGGTATAAATCTTGAGGATCATCTGAGGGTTTCTCAACTGGGTAACCAGATCGTGCGCGGTGACCTTGAGGTCTTTCGCACGACTCCCACTGGGGCCATTCTTGGTTTAGAGATGGCCAAACGCTTGATGCTTGATGTTGGGGATTCCTTTACGCTTGAGGCGACCGGTCAGCTTCGCCGTTACCGGGTGATTGCGCTCTATGAAACGGGTGTAAGTGATATCGATAAATATTGGGTTTATCTTAACATCGGCGAAGCCCGATCCCTCTTGCATAAGCCCACCGGGGCTTCGTTCCTGCAGGTAAACCTCATTGATAATAATCGTGCGCCGGCAGATGCCGATCGCATCAGTGAAGTTCTCCATCACGGTGCGAAATCGTGGCAGGAACGTGAGAAGTCATGGCTGGAGGCATTCGGGGCACTGCGCTATTCCTCGGCCATCACCGTATCTGTTTTCACCCTGATCGCCGGTCTGGCGATGTTCAATACCTTGGCCATGATCGTAATGGAGAAAACCAAGGAAATCGCGATTTTGCGGTCGATGGGTTACACCCGTGAGGATATCTCGCGGATTTTTCTCTGGCAGGCAGTCCTGGTGCTGGGGGTTGGCTGCGTGATCGGCATGGGGTTTGGCGCACTGGTGACCTATGGCGTTTCCCAAATTCGTCTTTCTATTACAGGTATTTTTAAAACAGAGACCTTCGTAGTTTCATGGGATGGTTGGCATTATGTAGCCGCAGTGGCGACCGCGATTGTCATGGTTATGGTGGCCAGCTTGGTGCCGGCACGTCGTGCAGCCAAACTTGAACCGGGCGATGTCATACGAGGAACAGCCCAATGAGTATGTCTTCCGAAATTGCCCTGAATTGCAGCAACATCCACCGTTACCTTGGGCAGGGAGATGGACGCGTGCATGTGCTGAAGGGAGTGTCGTTTGAAGCGCATCGAGGCCAAGTCTATGCGATTGTCGGTCCTTCGGGTTGTGGTAAGAGCACCTTGCTATATCTACTTGGATTACTTGATCGGCAGGATGAAGGCGAGATTACCATCAACGGCAAACTAATGTCCCAGAGCAGTGATGCCGAGCGCACCGCGGCCCGTGGTGAAAATATTGGTTTTGTCTTTCAGTTTCACTTCCTGATGCAGGAATTCTCCGCTTTGGATAATGTCATGATGCCAATGCGCAAACTCGGTAAACTTACACCGGAGCAAATGGAAAACCGCGCTCGGGAATTGTTGGGAGAAGTGGGGTTGGGCGAGAAAGCACATCGATTGGGCACTCAATTGTCCGGTGGCGAACAGCAGCGTGTGGCCGTTGCCCGTGCCTTGGCCAATCAGCCGAGCATTATTCTCGCTGATGAGCCGACAGGTAACCTTGATGTGAAAAATTCGACGATGGTCTTCGATCTGCTGACCCGGTTGGCCAAGGACAACGGTCAGGCGGTTATCTTGGTAACCCATAATCCAGATATTGCGAATCGCTGTGACACCGTAAGACCGATGCGGGATGGAATTTTTATCTGATCGACGTGGATGGCGGCGGGTTGAAACAGTTGTGTCTCGCCAGCCTTGCATGAGGCAGCTACTTCACGGGCAGCCATGAAGGAAGTCGTCAAGAACCAGCCCGTATGTGTCCGACCAGTGCGGTCCATGCGTTGGTGGCAATGGCCGATGGTCCGTCTGGTCGGGTTGGTCGTGGCGCTCTTGTTGATCGGCGAACAATTTCCCTTCTCCTACTTTCCCATGTATTCGTCGTTCGATCCAACGACTGATTATTACTACGTGGCAGACGAGGCCGGTGAACCATACGCCTGTGTGCAGATATTCGGGACTTCCACTGCGAACGTGAAGAAAATGTATCGTGCCCGTTTACGCGAAATGGTGGCCCTTCGTGATGCGGTTGAGGATGAAGCCACTCTGCGCGAACGTCGGACTGCGGGGGAGGCAACCATCGCCTACCTGCGTGGACTTGGCGCGAACGCCGGAGCGGCAGTTCCTGCGGAATCGGTTACCCTCATGCGCGTTATTCTGGAACGTTCAGATACGGGCGAGATAACCAAACGTGAACTTCCCGTGGCGTCAGGTTGAATGAAGGCCTTCTTCGAAAAATGCCGCGGCGGTGGCATTGCGTTTCAAGGCTGGGAGCTCGTCATCATGCGCGCAGCGTTCAGTTGGCTGCTTTGGCGTAGTTTACCGACCGACATACCCTATGGTCACCAGCCCGTGCCCAATGGTCTGGGTAGCTTGCTCGACCTGACATTTTTGGCTGATACCGGGTTGTTCGCATATCTGCGAATCATCTATGGCGGGGCACTGGTTTTGTTCACCGCCGGGTGGGTGCCATTTATCTCCCTCGGATACGCCGCAGTCCTGATAACCATGGCGGGAGGATTGGAAAACTCCCAAGGCGCTATTGGTCACCATTTACAGCTGGTCTGCATGGTAGCATTGAGCCAATGGGCGGCTTACCTGAGTCTATTGAGGCGGGGAGAGGTGGTCTGGTTGCCACCCTCGCATGAGTCTCATCAGCGGGCGACCAATTGGGCGATACTCGTGATCGTCGCCTCCTATGTGACCTCGGCCTGTGTAAAGTTGATCGCCTCGGGTGGGTTGTGGGTGATCCAGTTGCCCGATATATCACTGCAGCTCATCAAAACCCATGCCAACGTCTATTACGACACGTTGATTCCACAGTCGGGATGGATCGCCACCCAGTTACCGCACTTTATTGCGGCGCATCCTAACTTGACCCGATTGTTTTTTGCCCCCGGCTTACTATTGGAATTGTTCGCATTTCTGGCACTGTTTGGCCGGCGGCAGGCAATGCTATTTGGGCTGGGTTTGCTCAGCATGCATCTCTTGGTGCGATGGGTGATGAATTTGAGCTTTGGCGCACACGAGTGGCTCTTGGTGATCTATCTGGTTAATGTCCCTTATTTTGCCTGGTTGGGTATTAAGCGACTATTAGTTGCCCACGCTGAACCACAATAGTTACGAAATTGAGATAAGAAATGGCTTAGGCTGCTGCCGCTGATGCTAATGATTTAACCAATTTCAAAAACTCGTTGGAAATTTTGGTTTACTTTGGAATTTACGCCGGGTTCGCTCCTTAGCTGATTTTGGAGAACTACTACGACCTGTGAGCCAAGACTTATCGCGAAAACATTTTTTTGCCAAATTAACCGGAATTTTTGCCGCTTTTAGCATCGTGCCCAAGCTGCTCGCCAAGCCGCAACCTGCGCGCGTGAGCACGCCCGCAACGATCCCTTCCATCAAACTGCATGCGGACACGCGCGCGGTTTCCCGTCGTGAGTCCACAGTCTAAACCAGACTTCCGGAGATTTTAGGCCCATGTCCAAACTGTTTCCCAAAGCGGCTAACAAACTGCCCCTCCAAATAGTCATTTTTCTATTTGTGCTCGGTGGCATTGCGACAGCCGGAGTGAGCTATTACATGACTCCGAGTTACACTCGAGTCGGTTATGCCCCGGTTCAACCCGTGCCCTTTAGTCATGCCATCCATGCCGGTCAGCTGGGTATCGATTGCCGTTATTGCCATGTGGGTGTGGATAAAGGACCTGCCTCGACGGTGCCAGCTGCCCAGACCTGCATGAACTGTCATAATCAGGTCAAGGTGGACAGCCCGTTACTCGCGGTTGTTCGCGAAAGCTATGAAACGGGTAATCCAGTGCCTTGGGTGAAAATCCACCAAGTGCCGGATTACGCCTATTTCAATCACTCTGCTCACGTTAACCGCGGTGTCAGTTGCGTCGAATGCCATGGTCGCGTCGACGAAATGGACACCGTGACGCATATGAAACCTCTTAGCATGGGCTTTTGCTTGGATTGCCATCGCAATCCCGAGCAGGTGGTTCGTCCGCTCGACAAGGTTACCGATCTCGGCTGGAAACACCCAGAAGGGACCGAAGGCCAATTGCGCGACGGAGCCAAATTTGTCCACGACTGGAATATCAAGCCACCGCAAAGCTGCTCAGGCTGTCATCGATGAAACGCAAATTTCACCATCCCGCTCCCTCTGAAACCGAGCTGAAGCACGGCCCCAAGTATTGGCGCAGTCTTGACGAGTTGGCGTCCACGCCGGGCTTCAAGGCTCGTTTGGCGCAGGAGTTCCCGGAAGGGGCTTCCTCCATTGAAGGGGTTGATCGCCGTCAGTTCATGAAGGTCATGGCCGCATCTTTCGCGCTCGGCGGAGTGGGCTTGGCTGGTTGCCGCCGTCCAGAGGCTAATATTTTGCCCTATGGCAAGTCGGTCGAGGGAGTGATTCCCGGACTGCCGTTGTATTTCGCCACGGCCATGCCGATTCGCAAAACAGCGATTCCGTTGCTGGCAGAAACTCATCAGGGCCGGCCCACCAAGCTGGAAGGCAATCCGTCCTATACCCCCCATGGTGGCGCGAGTTCATTGCATGCCCAGGCTTCGGTGTTGGATCTGTATGATCCAGATCGGGCGACCGCCCATACCCAAGATGGGGCCAAACTCACCTCGGCCGCGGTCAACGACCTCTTGGCCAAGTTGGGCAGTGATTACAGTTCAACGGGTGGGGCAGGACTTGCCTTCCTGGCTGAAGAATCTGCTTCTCCAACGCGCGCTCGTCTGGTTGCCAAACTGCGGTCGAAGTTCCCGTCCGCTATCTGGGCCGAATATGAGCCCCTGCAGGACGAACCACCCTTGGCTGCGGCACAGGCTGCGTTTGGCAAGGATGTGAAGCCGCTTTACCGTTTCGCCAAGGCCAAGCGGATCGTTTCCATTGATGCTGATTTCCTCCACGCGGAAAGCGGCAGTCTGTATTTTGCCCGGGAATTTGCCAAGGCGCGTAAGGTCATCAAACGCGATGACCCGATGAACCGCCTGTATGCGGTCGAGAGCACTTTCACTCTGACCGGTTCCATGGCCGATCACCGTCTGCGTCTGGCCAGCAGCCACATGCTGGCCTTTGCTGCCGCCTTGGCGAACAATGTAATGGGTTCATCGCCTCTGGATGTATTGTCCCAGGGGTTGGATTTCCCTCGTCAGACTGAGTGGTTGGAAGCCTGCGCCGAAGATCTGCGCAATCATAAGGGCGAATGCTTGGTGGTTGCCGGTTCGCATCAGCCACCGGCGGTTCATGCCATCGCCTATGCGCTGAATTCTTACCTCGGTAATATCGGTCTCACCGTTGATTTTGTAGCCGTCGAGTCTTCACCAGCCGCTTCCATTACTGACTTGGCCAAAGCGGTCAAAGTTGGCGCCGTCAAATCTCTCGTGGTTCTCGGTGGTAACCCCGCTTACAATGCACCGGCGGAATTGGATTGGGCTGCACTTCAAAAATCGGTTTCGAGCGTAATTCGTTACGGTTATTATGTCGACGAGACCTCGGCCGCCGCTGGCACCCACTTGGCTGCGGCTCATTATTTGGAAGCTTGGGGCGATGCCCGCACGGTTGACGGCACTATCGTGCCGGTTCAACCGATGATTTTGCCGCTGTTCGGCGGCTTGACCGAGATTGAAGTTTTGTCCCGCATCCTCGGTGAGGAAAATACCGATCCGTATTCGCTCGTGCATGCGACCATCGGCAAATTGACCGGTGGCGACGAAACCGCGTTCCAGAAATTCCTCCACGACGGCTTGCTGGCGGACACCACTTATCCCGTGGTCAAGGTCAGCTTCGATATGAAGGGAACGGGCCCTCTGTTCAAGAGTGCTCCCGCCCCGGCTGCCCTGTCGCGCAGCAACTTGGAAGTTCGTTTTGCCACTGACCACAAGATGGACGACGGCCGGTTCATCAACAACGGCTGGCTGCAAGAATGTCCTGATCCGATCAGCAAGATCACTTGGGATAATGCCATTTTCGTCAGTCCTCGCTTGGCCAAGGAATTGGATATTTTGCCAAAGGATTCACTGATCCAAGTCGCCCGCATTGGGTTGGCGGATTCGGATCGGGGTGTCGAAATGGCACCGGTCGGTGAAGTTACCATCAATGGCCGCACCGTGCGTGGCCCGATTCACATCCAGCCGGGTCTTTCGAACTACACCATCGTGCTGCCACTTGGCTACGGTCATGCGGTGACGGGACGGGTGGGTGAGGGCTCTGGCTTCAACGCCTATTCGATCCGCACCTCAACCACCCAAGCTTTTGCCACTGGGGCAAGTCTCACCCTGACCGGTGAACGGGTTAAGTTGGCCAACACGCAAGAACACTGGTCGATGGAAGGCCGCGACTTGGTGCGCGAAGCCAATCTTGACGAAGTGCAGGATCCGCATGGTGCGGGACTTGCCTTTGTGAATGCCATTGGTCTTGAGGCACACAGCCCGCCGATCTACGGCGAAGAAGGGGAGAAGATGACCCTGGCTGAAAAAGCCACCCTGACGCCGCGCGGAAATTCCCTTTACGAAAGTCCGGACTACAAGGGCCTCCATCAATGGGGCATGAGTATCGATCTGAATACCTGTATTGGTTGCAATGCCTGTATCGTCGCCTGTCAGGCGGAGAACAACATTCCGATCGTCGGCAAGGATCAGACCTTGCGTGGTCGTTCAATGCATTGGATTCGTCTGGACCGTTATTATTCGGATGGCAAAGCCGACGGGCGCGCGATGGCAGATCTGTTCGGTGGTGAACCGAGTGGCAATCGGGACATTCCTGAAGATCCGCAAGTATCCCTTCAACCGGTGGCCTGCATGCAGTGTGAATTGGCCCCCTGTGAAACGGTTTGCCCGGTGAATGCTACCGTGCATGACGACGAAGGCCTCAATGTCATGGCCTACAACCGTTGCATCGGCACTCGTTACTGTGCGAACAACTGCCCTTACAAGGTCCGGCGCTTTAACTATTTTGACTGGAACCAGCGCGAACTCGACAAGCTGTATCTCGGGCCACTCGGTCCGCAGGGCATGCCCGAGTTGGTCAAGATGGTAAAAAATCCCGAAGTCACGGTGCGCATGCGCGGCGTGATGGAAAAGTGCACGTATTGCGTGCAACGCATCGAAAACGGCAAGATCCAGCACAAGGTCAAAATGGCCAAGGCCGGACGTCCGGGCGATGTCGTGGTTCCAGATGGTGAAATCAAGAGTGCTTGCCAACAGGCTTGCCCGGTCGACGCGATTGATTTCGGCAATATTCTCGATCCCGAGAGCGCCGTCTCGAAAGCCAAGGCGCGCGAGCATGATTACGCCTTGCTGGGTTATCTGAATATCCGTCCCCGCACCACTTACCTCGGCAAGTTACGCAATCCGAATCCCCATATGCCGGATTATGATAAGATGCCGTTCAGCCGCATTGAAAACGCCAACAAGAATCACCCACCGGCCGCTCACGGCGAAGAACACGGGGCCGAAGAATCAAAGCACGGTCATGAAGAGACCGGTCATACTTCTGTGAAAACCAATACGCGCATTGGAGGGTTGAGCTAATGGCCCATACCGCTGATTCAACGCATCCCACCCCGGCGATTTTAGCCGAGGTCAAACCGGCAATCCTGCCACGGGCCGAACTGGTTGAGCACAATCGTGACTTCTCGTGGATTACCGAAAAGATCTGCGGCATCATTGAGGGCAAGACTCCGACGTGGTGGTGGTGGTGCTTCGGCGTCGCCTGTTTTGTGGCGTCATTCACCGTGATTGGTATCGCTTATCTGGTAGCAACCGGTGTTGGCGTCTGGGGTCATCGCAATCCGGTCAACTGGGGTTGGCCGATCGTAAATTTCGTTTTCTGGATCGGTATCGGTCACGCCGGCACCTTGATCTCGGCAATTCTCTGCCTCTTGCGTCAAAAATGGCGCACATCGATCAATCGGGCGGCGGAAGCCATGACGATCTTCGCGGTGGTTTGTGCTGCGATCTTCCCGGTCTTCCACGTCGGCCGCGTCTGGTATGCGTGGTTTCTGTTCCCTATTCCCAACTACAACCAAATCTGGCAGAACTTCCGTTCGCCTTTGGAGTGGGACGTATTCGCGGTATCAACCTACGGAACAGTCTCGGTTCTTTTCTGGTATGTCGGCATGATTCCAGATTTAGCGGTCTTGCGTGACCGTTTTTACAACGCGGGTAACAAGTTGCGTTCGTCGCTCTATGGATTCTTTGCCATGGGCTGGCGCGGTTCGAACCGCCACTGGAGCAATTACGAGATGGCTTATCTCATCCTCGCTGGTGTCGCCACCCCGCTGGTGCTCTCGGTGCACACGATCGTGTCGTTCGACTTTGCGGTCTCTCTGATTCCCGGCTGGCACACCACGATTTTCCCGCCGTATTTCGTCGCTGGCGCGATCTTCTCCGGATTCGGCATGGTGTTGACTCTCATGCTGCCACTGCGGGCGATCTACAAGATGGAGGATCTGATCACGCAGTATCACATCGACTGCATGTGTAAGATCACTTTGGCGACTGGCACGATGGTTGGATACGCCTATGCGATGGAATTCTTCATCGCGTGGTATGGCGCCAATCCCTATGAGGGTTTTGCGTTTATCAACCGTGCATTCGGTCCGTTTGCTTGGTCCTACTGGATCATGATTTCGTGCAATGTAATCACTCCCCAGTTCTTCTGGTTTAAGAAAGTTCGTCAGAACACCACCATGGTCTGGGTGCTGTCGATCTTCGTTAACGTGGGCATGTGGTTCGAACGTTTCGTGATCATCTGCACCTCGCTGACCCGTGATTTCCTGCCTTCCAGCTGGGCTTATTTCAGCCCCTCCATCGTGGATATCTTCACCTTCTTCGGCACGTTCGGAGTATTCTCGGTGCTGTTCCTGCTCTTCATCCGATTCCTGCCGGTCATGCCAATGGCCGAAATCAAGGCGGTCACCCCGGGGGCCGATCCACATGCAGGCCACGCTCACCATTAATTTATCACGCCAATGTCTGCACAACCATACGGCCTGATCGCCACCTTTAACACTGCCGCTGATATCTATCATGCGGCGGAGCAGGTGCGTGATGCCGGTTATAAGAACTGGGATTGTATTACACCTTGCCCGGTGCACGGCTTGGATGGGGCGATGGGTTTGCGTCGTTCGATCGTGCCACGGATTTCGCTGCTCGGCGGTATCACCGGTTTCTGCACCGGCATGTCGCTGATTTTCTACACCGATGCTTATGATTATCCCCTGATCGTCGGCGGTAAGCCTTTCTTCAGCCCAATGTTTGCCTTTCCGGTATCCTACGAGCTGACGATTTTGTTTACGGCGTTTGCGACCATCATCGGAATGTTTCTACTGAACGGTTTGCCAAGGCATAATCATCCGGTGCTCGCTTATGAGCACATTGCCCGCGGCATGGACGATAAATTCTTTGTCGTGATTGAAGCCCGTGACCCACGATTCAACCTCGCCAACACCAAGGCCCTCCTCGAGCAGGCGGGTGGTGCGGACATCAAGGAGCTGGAAGCCTGATCATGCGCAACGTTTACCTAACCACCGCGTTACTCGTCGTCCTCGCCATTTCGGTGCTGGGCTTGCGCGGCACCAAATTTACGCACGCGCCCATGGATGTATTTCCTGAATGGGCGTTTCCCGGCATGAAGCGGCAGCCCAAATACAAGCCTCAGGCGGCGAGTAAATTTTTCGCCGATGGCCGCGCCGATCGTCCTCTGCCGGCTGGAGTAGTGGCAGCGAACTTTGGACCGCTGGGCCAGGATTTTTCTTCTGATGCGCATTTCACCAGTGGCACACAAGCAGGCGGAACGTTCGCCAAAGGTTTTCCTGCCTCAGTGGAGGTTGACCTGAAATTTTTGGAGCATGGCAAGGATCGCTACACCATTTATTGTGCACCCTGCCACGGAGCTTTGGGTGACGGTAACGGTATCACCAAGCAATATGGCATGGGCGCTACTCCGACCTATCACGATGATCGCATTCGGAACATGCCTGAGGGTGAAATCCTGAACACCATTATCCACGGCAAGGGCAATATGCTCTCTTATGCCGACAAACTAACCCCGGACGATCGCTGGGCGGTAATCGCCTATGTCCGCGCCCTGCAACGCGCCCAAAACGGATCCACGGCCGACGTTCCAATGGCCCACAAATCGGAGCTTGGCATTAAATGAGCAACGCTGCTGACACTACTGCATCCCAAGCCAGCAAGGCCCTTTATATCGGCTTGGCCGGTATCGTGGTCACCGCCTTGGGAATCTTTGTCTCCGGTCTCCAAACCATCGCCATGTCATGGCTGGTTGGCGTGAGCTACTGGACAGCCATTGCCATAGGCATGCTGCTGTTGATATTGATCCACCATATTTTTGACGCCTCTTGGTCGGTCATCCTGCGCCGCCAGTATGAACACGGAATTACCGCCTTCAAATGGCTGGCTTTGCTCTTTGTTCCGTTGTTGGTGGCTTCTTGGGTAGCTCCTCATGACCTGATTTGGCCATGGATGAACTTGGGCCATGAAATTCATGGCGGTCACACGGTAGGTCATGATGTGCTCTATCTGAAGAAATCCAGTTTCCTAAATTTGAATATGTTCACGGGCATGACCGTTGCCTTCTTTGGGATCTGGATCTGGTTGTCGTCACGCCTGCGCAAAGCGTCCTTCACTCAGGATCTCGATGGTAACGCCGGGTGGACCACAATGAACCGCAAAACAGCCGCCTTCGGTATTCCCTTGGTGGCGCTCTCCCTGACCGGCGCGGCGATCTACTGGATCAAGAGTCTCGAATACCACTGGTTCTCCACGATGTATGGGGTTTGGTTCTTCGCGAACTGTGTCCGCGGTGCCCTTTGTATCGGGGTAATAATCACGCTGTGGCTCTACAATCGCGGAGACTACAAGGGTATCCTCAACAAGAACCATATGCACAGTATCGGTCAGCTGATGCTGGCGTTTACCGTGTTCTGGGCTTACGTGACCTTTTCCCAATATTTCCTGATCTGGAACGCCAACGTTCCGGAAGAAACCTTCTGGTATAATCTGCGTGAATACGGGGACTGGTGGTGGGTCGGCATGGTGATCCTGTTTGGCCACTTCTTCATCCCGTTTTTTGCCCTGCTGTCCTACCGATTTAAGGTTACGCATCATATCATTCGTCGAATCGCCTACTGGATTCTGACGATCATCCTGATCGATATCTGCTACAATGTGCTGCCGGCCATCAAGGATGCGCATGGTAATCCCGAACCGTTTCTTTCCATACAGTTGCTCTGGACGATTACATCCGTGGTCGGAGTAGGCGGTATTTGTGCCTGGGCTTACCTGAAAAGTTTTCCATCCACGAAACTCATTCCTATCCGCGATCCCCGTATTCGCGAATGCCTGACCCATCATGAGTAATTCACCCTCTGTTCGTCCTGCATCACTGGTCTCTATCCTGGCGATCCTGTGCTGCCTCGCGTTGTTTCTGCTCTTGGTTTACATCGCCTACCTGCCAAACCAGACCGGACCTTATACGGGTGACGGTATTCGCACGCCGGCTGAGCGTAAGGAAAGACTTGCCGAACTCCGCGCCAATGAGGCCAAGCACGCCCACAGCTATGCTTGGATAGATCAACAGGGTGGGGTTGTGCAGTTGCCGATTGACCGTGCAATGGAACTGACAGTGCAGCGCTACCATTCAAAGAATTAAACGGACATCGCCACTAAGAAATGACCACCGTCTCGACCAGCTCTGTGTCCACTGAAGTCAGCGATATTGATCGTTCGGCGCACTGTTCACTATCTTTTCTCATCGCTTCCTCACTGGCTTGGTTGGTGATTGGCGGCGTGCTTTCGCTGATCAACCTGATCCAGCTGCATACCCCGGCGTTCCTGGCCGATTGTGCTTGGTTGACCTATGGGCACACCCAAGCCCTGCAAGAGACTGCCCTGATTTACGGTTGGGCCGTCAATGGTGGCTTGGCTGTCGGCCTATGGTTTTTGGCGCGCCTTGGTGGTGCACCCTTGCGTGGAGGTAACTATATCAGCATTGGAGCGGTATTTTGGAATCTGGGTCTGACCGCGGCATTGGTCGGTATCGCCTGCGGCGAAATGACTTCATTTTCACTGCTGCAATTACCCCGTTTTATCCAACCGTTGATGTTGGTGGCATTTGGAGCCATGGCGGCTCCGGGGGTGCTGGCATGGACCGGCCGCCGCAAGGAAGCGACCTATGCAACCCAATGGTATGTCGTGGGTGCCCTGTTTCTCTTTCCATGGTTTTTCTCGGTTGCTCAAGTAATGCTGCTTTTCGTTCCGGTGCGAGGCGTGCTGCAAACCGTCCTCGCTTCATGGTATGCGCAGAATGTTTACAGTCTGTTGCTGGCTCCATTGGCGGTGGCGGTTCTGTATTATCTGCTTCCTAAGATTAAGGGGAAAGTTATCCCGAGTTACGATTTCGCGATCTACGGATTCTGGTCGTTGCTGTTGTTTGGAACCTGGATGGCTGGACGCACTTTGGTTGGTGGTCCGGTTCCAGCGTGGATTCCGACCATGGCGATAGTCGCCAGCTCACTGGTCCTTTTTCATCACATCATCCTGTTCGTAAATCTACGGGAAGTTTTTAGTCCGGCTGGAAGTTTGGCGCTCAAATTTGCGGGTTTCGGGTTTGCCGCGTATCTGATCAACGGGGTGGTGGATGCTTTCTTTTCGTCCCGGGTGCTGGCCGCGGTCACTCAATTTACCTATTTCCAAACTGCGCAACACCAGCTTGTCCTGGCGGCCTTCTCCCTGAGCATTTTCGCGGCCATCTACTACTTGGCGCCACGAATTGTTGGGGCGGCTTGGCCATCGAGTAGTTTGGCCCGGGCTCACTACATGGCCTCGATCATCGGATTTACCGTCCTCATTTGCGCCTTGGCAATTGCGGGCTGGCGGCAGGGTGTGGCGCTGAACAATCCGGAACTCAATTTCACGGCTATTGCCGGTATCACTCGTCCTTGGCTGCTGGTTGCGACCGCTGCGCAGGGCCTACTGGTCGTGGGCAATCTGGCCCTGGGGATCCATTTCGTTCGACTGATGTTGACCAAATCCACTGCTGAATCCTTGGCCAAATTTAATCAACCGTCCGCCTTGGAGGCTTCTTCATGAAAAACGGTTTTCTATTCTTTTTCGGCCTGTTTTTTGTGCTCGCCTTGTCATGGGCCGGCCTCGTGCTCGGCAGCCAAGCGCAAATGGGTGACCTCAGTCCGCACTATGACGATCTGGAAGGGAAATCATTCCCTGAGCGCGCCAGTGGTCTGGCATCGCGGGGCCAATTGGTTTATCAAGACTTAGGTTGTGCTGCCTGCCATACGCAACAGGTTCGGCGTCCGGAATACGGATCAGACAAAGAGCGCAACTGGGGCAGCCGTCAGAGTGTCGCTCGTGATTATGTACAACAAGCACGACCACTTTTGGGCAGTAGTCGCATTGGTCCTGATTTGGCCAACTTTGGAATGCGGGCGAAGGAAGACGGTGTCGATGCGGCCAGTCTCCTGGTCAGCCTCTATAATGGCAGTGAAGGTATGCCTGCTTATCGTTTCCTCTTCGAAGAGCGTAAGATTATCGGCGAAAGCAGTCCAAAGGGCCTGCAGGGTGTGGCTGCACCGGGTTATGAACTTGTCCCAACTGAACGTGCCGAAACCTTGGTTGCCTATCTGCTAAGTTTAAAACAGACCTATGAATTTTCTGAGGCTCGTCCATTTGAGCCGGTCCATGCCAATGAAGGAGCACACGAATGAGTGCTGAAATGCCCAATGATCCGCGCCTTGAACAGGCCGCCGCAACTGACGAAAGCCTGATATCGGCCCATGAAAAGGCTGCTGCCGGTGAGCCGGACACGCATGCGCATTACCGTTTGCTTCCACTCGCACTACTGTTCGTCTTTAGCGGCCTGATCTTTT
>Ga0222714_10002754_pt1 | contig 18358 bp, 19 predicted proteins | sample C33_3DmetaG_FD_165048 | JGI IMG/M metagenome (GOLD analysis project Ga0222714, IMG submission 165048) | Estuarine water microbial communities from San Francisco Bay, California, United States - C33_3D | ecosystem: Environmental > Aquatic > Marine > Unclassified | place: USA: California...
TGAGCCACAACTCGCCCCGACATCGACCGACAATCGACAAGAACTGGCGCGACTGGTTCGCATCCACCGATGACGATTTTCTGTGCTTCGACGAGAGAAATCACATCGCTGACGGTATCGCCACAGAACTTGCAGCAGGCTGAACCGCCCCATAAGTTGCGTACGATTAAGGCCGAGATGCCGGCAAATATGAACACATATCAATCGCTTTCATCTTCGGGCCACAAGGCTTCTTGGCAACCGATTAGCGCCGTCGAAAAGTCACTGATCACAGATCAATCGGCAAGCACTTCGCCGTCACCAATCCATAGTGCAGTCGAATTGCGCTGGGAGAACGAAGGCTGGACAGCCGAAGGCACCCTCGGCAGCGATAACGCACAATTCGTATTGCGACTTTCAGCAGGCTGGACAGTGCAACAGTGTTTATTGTTTCGCGATCTCGAAGACCCAGATCTTTGGCTTGGCACCGACAGTCACGGTCGCTGGGGTGAAATGAACGGCGCCCACCGCACCGAGCTAGATGGTTGCACCGACATCGACTTCGTCAACACGCCGTTCACAAATTGCATTCCGATTCGGCGTCTGCCACTGCTCGTCGGCCACAGCGCGACTATCAGCGTTGCAGTCATCGATATTGAAACACTTGGCATCACCAAGCAAACTCAGCAATACACAAAAGTTTCACCAAAAACTTGGCGATATTTCAGCGTCGCCGCAAATTGCGAGGTCGAGGCACATGTAGATGAGTTCGGGTTCGTTCTTGATGAACCAAATCAATTTCAGCGCATCACGTAGTTTTTGCGCGAGTTCGAACTAGTCGGTGACGGCGGCGTAAACCAACGAACGCAGATACTGTCGAATCGGATACGTACTCGACGGAATCAACTGCGTGAAAAACATCGCACTGATCTCGTTCACTGGGTCAACCCAAAACACGGTGCTTGCCATGCCACCCCAGCCGAATGTGCCGTTGGGGCAAGCCACCCGAGTTTTAGCCTGATCAATGACGACTGAAAACCCAAGACCAAAACCCAAGCCGTCATAAAAAATTTCTTCGCCAAGTGGTCGACCAAAAGTTGAAATGTCAGCGTTATTCGGCAAGTGGTTCATCGTCATCATGTCGAAAGTTCGCGAAGAGATAATTTGCACCTTGCCCGACTTGCCCCGACCTTCGAGCATGCGAATGAACTTGAAATAATCGCCCGCGGTTGAGACAAGACCGCCGCCACCAGATAAAAACACTGGCTTCTCGAGAGCATTGTTGCCAAAGCTGCTGAGTTTGGCTTTTTTGTGAGTTGCTTCGTCGTACCTATAAAGCGATGCAACGCGGTCGTTTTTGTCGTTCGAGACCCAAAAACCGGTGTCATGCATCTCGAGTGGTTGAAAAATGTTCTTTTCGAAAAATTCATCGAGGGGCATTTTGCCGACAACTTCAACCACTCGGCCGACGATGTCGGTTGCCACGCTGTAGTTCCAACTTGAACCCGGCTGAAACAAAAGTGGCAACGCGGCATATTTGTCGCAAATAACCTCGAGCGAATCTTTGTATGCCACGCCTGCTTCGAAACCAGCGCGGCGATACATGTCGTCTACAACGTCTGCGTACATAAAGCCGTATGTCATGCCTGCAGTGTGAGTCAACAAATGCCAAATGCGAATTGGCTCTGTTAATGCATTAGTCAGTGGCTTCAGCACCGTGCCCGTATTCCAAACTCGAGTGTCAGCAAATGAAGGGATGAATTTGCTTACTGGGTCGGTGAGTTGAAGCAAACCACGCTCGACCAACATCATCAACGCGATCGAAGTGATCGGTTTTGTCATTGAATAGATGCGATAGATCGTGTCGTCAGTAATCGGCGTACCAGTTTCAGAGTCTTTGTTGCCATACATGCCAAAGTGTGCAACTTCGCCGTGTCGCGCAACCGCGACCGCGTAACCAGCCAGGCGACCTTCGTCGACATAGCGATTGAAATGTTCGTCGATACTTTTCAGTCGCGTCGCGTCAAGACCGACTTCTTTGGCGTCAACTGTTGTCCCAAAATCTTTAGTCATGGTCCCTGACTTTAAACTATTTGTTGAACTTTTCTTTAAGCCAAGAGTTCAATTGCGGCCCAATATCTTTGCGCTCGAGGGCAATCTCGATAACTGCACGCAAAAGCCCCATCGGTGTGCCAGTGTCGTACCGAGTTATCTCGCTAACAACACCCACCAAGACGTTTTCGCTTGCCAACATCGCCAACGCATCGGTCAACTGCAACTCACCGTTCGCACTGGGTTTAATCTGTTCGAGTTTTTCGAAAATCTTTGGCGACAAAACATAACGTCCGATGATCACGATGTCGCTAACCGCGTCAGCAGGTTTTGGTTTTTCAACTACTTGCAAAATTGCGACCGAAGATTCTGCAGTGCTCGCACCGCTCGCAACTTTGACGTTGCCATAATTCGAGACTTCAGCAGCCGCAACTTGTTTTAATCCAATGCTGCTCTTGCCAGACTGTTCGTAGAGCGCGACAAGTTGCTTCGTCAACGAAGCATCGCCCATTATTTCGTCGGGCAACATCACCACGAATGGCTCATCGCCCACTGCTTGGCGCGCGCAACTCACCGCGTGACCTAAACCCAAAGGCGAATCTTGATAAACGACGCTGACTGCGACTTTGTCAGTGCTGGCGGCAGATGCATAATTCTCGATCGACGGCTTGGCTCGGCTGGTGACGATCACAACGCGAGAGCAGCCCGCCTGCGCCGCCTCGTCGATCACGAACTGCAGTGCTGGCGTGTCATATATAGGTAGCAATTCTTTGGGTGTGGCGCGGGTCGCGGGCAAAAAGCGTGTGCCCATTCCGGCCGCAGGAATAACAGCAGTGCGCACAGCCACACTGTCATCCTAGAATCAAAAGCCCTATGCCGACTTATGTTTACAAGTTCATTGACTCTGGTGAGACCATTGAGATCTATCAGGCATTCAGCGACGATGCGTTGACACAAGCGCCGCACCCATCAGACGGCAAACTGCGACCTGTCAAAAAAGTGTTCACACCTGTTGGCATAACTTTTAAGGGCGGAGGTTTTTACAAAACCGATAGCGCCACTTCGGGTAAGACCGCGACTTCGGGCACTTCGGCGAGTTCAGCAACCAGCACAACTGGCGGCTCGAATTCGGGCCCAACCGGCGACACAACGTCTAGCAAGACGAGTGAGACATCGGGTTCGAGTGGCTCAGATTCAAGTTCGAGCGCAAGCACGACAACTGCGGCGCCAGCCACAAAGACCGAAACCAAAACTGCACCGACGAATTAACGCTGCACGCGGCTGCCACTAATTTGCAGCCGGCACACATGGCGCATAGTCATGAAGGCAAAACTTCTCGAGTCTTGGTACTCACTTTGTCGCGACGCCGCGCGACAGCGAATTGTGGTTATCTCGTTTTCAGTGTTCTGCGGTCTCGTCTACTTCGTTTCAGCCATGTCACTTAACGACGAAAAACTTGCGCCTGCCGTGCTGCAAAGTGCAAGTCGCTATGAAATACCAAATGGTTTCCGTGCTGTAGCGATGCAAAGTGCCGGGCCGTTGCCAATTTTGCAAAACGGCAACCATGTTGATGTAATCATCGATTCAGCAATAGTGCTCGAACAAGTTTTAGTTATCGACATCGCCGAGCAATCTGGCCGACAAGCGACAATCGTTTTAGCCGTGCCAGTTGAAAACTCAGCGATGATCGCCAACGCTGCCGCTCTTGGCGTGGTCAGCCTCGTGCTCGTTGGCTAATAATTTGTGGCGACAAGCAGCAAGATTGCTGCGCCAAACACGACTCGATAAACGACATACGGCGAAAAACTCTTGGTACGCACAAGTCGAATCATTGACCACATTGCAACCCAACCAGAAATGCCAGCGCTAATGATGCCGACCAGCATCGGCACGGCCAGACCCTCAGGAATGCCATCGCGCCAAAGTTGCGCGAGTTTAAACACAACAGCACCACCGATAATCGGCACGCTCATCAAAAATGAAAGTCGGGCTGCTGCATCACGCGAATAGCCGCTCAATCGCGCCGCGGTGATCGTGATGCCCGAGCGTGAAGTGCCTGGGTTCAGCGCTAAAACCTGCGCCGTACCGATAATTAGTGCATCGCGCAGCGAAAGATTTGTGACATCGTGTGAACTCTGTGCCGCTGTCGCTCGCCTGTCTGCCCACACGAGCAACAAACCAAACACAATCAAACTGATCGCAATCAAATTTGGCGTGCCAAGTTTCTCTGTTATTGAATCTTCGAAAATTACGCCAACCACACCAGCAGGTATTGCCGACGCAACCAAAAACCAAGCTTGTTTGCCAATCACTGGCGACGCGCTCTGTCGTCGAAACGCAACTTGCAAACCTGAGCGAAGATAAACAACAAGTTCGCGCCGCAAGTAGATAAAGACAGCTACGAGAGTTCCGAGATGCAACGCCGTGTCAAATGCCTTGGCGGTTGCTTGTGAGTCGTAGTCATTCCAATTGAAAAGCCACGGCACAATTTCTAAGTGTCCGCTCGACGAAATCGGTAGAAATTCGGTCAGACCTTGCACAATGCCAAGCACGATGGCGTGCAATATTGACATGCTGGTTATGAACCGCTCATCATTACATCGCTGATGACCAAAGAAAGACCAACTGCACGCATCGGCAACCAGTCAATGTCGTTGCCAAGGTCAACGATATTGAGCAGCATTTTTTGCAGCGTTGACGCGATTGTAAATTCACGAATCGGCGCGCCGAGAGTGCCGTTTTTAATCACGATGCCTGATGCGCCAGTTGAAAAGTCGCCCGAGATCGTGTTCACACCGCTGTGCATGCCAGAAACATCTTGAATCAAAACGCCGTCGTCGATTGCAGAAATCAACTCGGCTTGTGTTTTGTTGCCTGGTTGAACTTGCATCGCCAAACACCCGACACCCGGTCCGCCCATGAAACCACCACGGGTTGCATTGCCCGTGCTCTTGGTGTTCATGCGGCGAGCGCTATAACTCGAGTGCACAAATTTTTTGAGTACGCCATTTTCGATCAAGATATTTCGTCGCGCTGCCAAACCTTCACCGTCAATGTCTGTCGCGGTATATGCCAACGGATTAGTTGGGTCATCAACCAAAGTAAATCGCGGGTCTGCAACTTGTTCGTTCAATCGATCGCGAAACAAACTGCGTCCTTTCGCCAAGTTTTCACCATTCAAGGCGCTCGACAAAATGCTGACAAATTGCGAAGTTACGTATGGATCTAAAACAATCGTCACGCTCTTGCTTGCAGGCTTAGTTGCGCCGAGCAATCGAGTTGCTCGATCTGCTGCTTCGCGCGCTGCTTTATTGAGGTCGAATTCTTTTGGCGAGTCGCCAACCGAAAAACCAAAACCCGTCTGCGCTTCGTCGCCATCATCGGCCAAAGTCGCCACCGAGACATAACACGAGTTGCCACGACCACTTTCACGAATGCCTGTCGTTGTCGAGACAGCAGTTTCTGCCCAACCATCTTCATAATTTGATTGTTCTGAGCGCACGCGTGCATCAGCAGCAAGCGTGAGTTTTTCTAACTCTTTGGTGATTTCAATTTTTTTGTCGGTTGGGTAATTGGCGAGTTCTTCGTCCCAAAACTTCTGTGGAATTTGCGCCACACCATCAGGTTCGGCAAGCCCTGCCCACTGATCGACGGTGCCGAACTGAATGTTGTCGCGTGCCTCAGCGAGAACTTCGGCGATCGCCGAAGGCTCAAGCGTGCCTGCATAAGCAAACCCAGTGCGACCATCTTTGATAATTCGAATGCCAACGCCTTCACTTTGCGCCGAAACAAAGTGTTCAAGTTCGCCTTCGTAGACGCGCACCGAAGTTTCGCCGCCACGCGAAACATACGCCTCAATCTGTTCGCCTGGTTTGGCTTGTTCAACTACCGAGTCTGCGAGAGATTGCAACTCTGGCACACCAACACTCATGCCGCGGTGCCACCAATTGTTAGCGATCGCACGCGCAGTGTTGGTTGACCATCACCTACTGGCACACCTTGGCCATCTTTGCCACAAGTGCCAGGGTTGCCCATCGCAAAGTCGTTGCCAAGCAAGTCGATGTCTTTCAAAACTTCCGGACCATTGCCGATCAAGTTGCCTTCGCGCAACGGCTCGGTGATTTCACCGTTCTCGATCAAGTAGGCCTCGGTCATACCGAAAACAAAGTCGCCGCTTGCTGTGTCGACTTGGCCACCACCAAGTTTGGCGATGTAGACACCATGCTTAGTGTCGCGAATAATGTCATCAGGTTCTTCTTTGCCGTTAAGCACAAAAGTGTTTGTCATTCGCACCATCGGTAAGTGTTGATAACTCTGGCGCCGACCATTGCCACTTTGCGCGCGACCCTCTTTGCGCGCACGTAGGTAGTCCCACATATAGTCAGTAAGAACGCCATCTTTGATCAAAGTGTTGCGTTGCGACGGATGTCCTTCGTCGTCGATACCGATAGCGCCCCACTCTGCAGTCATCGTGCCGTCGTCAACGAGTGTGACGAGCGGTGATGCAACAAGTTCGCCCATCTTGCCGCGATAAACACTCGCACTTTTACCAACGAGGTCGGCTTCAAGACCGTGACCACACGCTTCGTGAAACAAAACACCCCCACTGCCACGTTTTATAACAACTGGCATCGCACCCGATGGTGCTGGGCGAGCAGAAAGTTTTGTCACTGCCTGCTTTGCCGCGCGAATCGCCAACTCTTCGACATCGTTTTCGTCGAACATTTCGAAACCAATTGTGTGGCCAAGCGAGTCGTAACCAGTTTGCATGCCGCCATCGCCGGTGGCGACAACGCTGACGCGCAGAAGTGTGCGAACTTGTTCGTCGGCACTAAGAACACCGTTGCTGTTGGCAATCATGATTCGCTTGCGTGAATCGCCGTAACCAGCCGAGACTTGCACGATCGAAGCGTTAACCGCGCGCGCTGCTGCATCAACGCGCTTGAGCAGTTCAACTTTGCGCGACTTTTCAACTGCGTCGGGTGAAAGTTTGACTGTATTCACCGAATGGCGCAACACATCACCCAGTTGCACTTTATGCACGCCTCCGCCACCCTGTTTTGCGGCAAGTGCGGCGGCCTCAGCAGCAGCCAACAAACCACGCTCTGACAAATCTGAAGTATGAGCAAAACCAGTGGTCTCACCAGAGACAACACGAATGCCTGCGCCGCGATCGCGACCCGAGGTGACTTGCTCAACTTTGCCGTCATCAAGGCCTGCCGATGTCGAGCGTTTGTCCTCTATATAGATCTCAGAAAACTCGGCCCCCGTGCTTCGACCTTTGGCCAAAACCCGCTCTAAAACATCGGGTGCTACAAGTGGTTCGACAGTTTGAGTTTTTGACATGCACATAGCCTAGGCGTCTCAGGTCTCAGGGTGCCTTGCCGTAAGTCGTAATCTTTGATTGTGAATAAAGTTAGGCGTCGCCCCACATTGCCTATCGACTTCGAACATCGCATGATCTGGTGGAAAGAAGTTCTAATTTTCGGCGTTTTTTATTCGGTTTATACGCTGATTCGCAATCAGTTCGGCTCGACACTCGTTCAAGGTCTTTCGGTGCCGAATCACGCATTCACAAATGCGATTCGAGTTATTCGATTTGAACGGTTGATCGGCCTGTATCACGAAGAAACTTTGCAAGATTGGGTCTTGCCACATATCTGGCTCATCAAAACGATGAACGTGTTTTATGGCACTGCGCATTTTTTTGTAACGCTCGGTGTTTTCGTCGCGCTGTACAAACTTCGACCAAGTGTTTTTGGTCAATGGAGAAACACACTCGCCGTTATGACTGCGCTCGCAATCATCGGCTTCTCACTCTTCCCGTTGATGCCGCCAAGATTGCTCGACGCACCATGCCCCGACGAGGGCTACGGCGCTGCATGCATCGAAAGCGAATATCGAAACTTTAACGGCGCCGAAAATTTTGGCTTTGTCGACACAATCAAGGAATACGGCGGACCGTGGGCGTTCGATCGCGGTGCGGGCAGCAAGTTTTCTAATCAATATGCCGCGATGCCATCGCTTCACATTGGTTGGGCAACTTGGTGCGCTTTTGCGTTGTGGCCGATTGCTCGAAAAATCTGGATGCGGCTTGCGCTTTTGATCTACCCCGCAATCACGCTTTTTTGTATCGTCGTGACGGGCAATCATTTTTGGATCGACGGCGTCGGCGGAATTCTCGTCTACGTTGTGGCATATTTCATTGGCACCGAATTCCATTACTGGAATCATCGGCGACTCGTAACCAAACTCACTAAGAACCATCCCAGCGCGCGGGGCTAGCGTTGTAGGCGCTATGGCGCTTTCAGACATTCGCCAACCGAGCGATCTCGCGAAGTTGAGCTACGAACAACTCGCAGAGTTATCAGGCGAAATTCGTGACTTCATCGTCGACTCGGTTGCAAAAAACAGCGGCCACCTTGGCTCAAACCTTGGTGCGGTCGAACTGACGCTTGCACTTCACAGAGTTTTCGAGTCGCCACGCGATGCGATTTTGTGGGACACGGGCCATCAGGCGTACGTGCACAAAATTGTCACGGGTCGTCGCGGTGGTTTCGCCAACTTGCGCCAAGCCGGTGGCATCTCTGGCTACCCAAGCCGCGAAGAAAGCATTCACGACTTCATTGAAAACAGTCACGCCTCAACCGTTTTAAGTTATGCCTATGGCTTAGCAGTTGCGCGCGATCAAAATTCGAATCCTGATCACCGCCATATCGTCGCCGTTATTGGTGATGGATCACTGACTGGTGGCATGGCATACGAGGCGTTGAACAATCTTGGACACTCAAAGCGTCGTGTAATTATCGTGCTCAACGACAACGGCCGCTCGTATGCGCCGACGATTTCAAATGTCACGAGCCCGCAAACTTTGAACACTGCGCCGAGCGCTCTCGACGAAACTGGTGAGTTGGCGCGCCCACAAGACAAACTCACGAAGATGCTCTCGCGAGCACTCACCGACATCAGACTCAACCCCGTTTATGTTCGTCGTCAACGCAAACTTGAAAAGTTTTTATATGACTTACCCGTCGTCGGCCCGCAAGCCGAGCGCGGCATCGAAGCATTCAAAGCCGGCATTCGCGAATATTTGCAACCGACTGCATTTTTCGAAGCACTCGGCGTGCGCTATATCGGGCCAATTGATGGCCACAATCAAGAAGCACTCGAATATGCGTTGCGCTCAGCGTCGCAACGCGTCGAAGAGGGTCCGCTTGTCATTCACGTGATCACCCAAAAAGGTCGTGGCTACCCACCTGCCGAAGACGACGACGAAAAAAATCTCCACGACGCCCCAGTGTTTGATCTCGTCACTGGTCCACCAAAGTCAGTGCCGACCGGTTACACGCAAGCATTCGCAGATTCGATTATTAAAATCGCCGAACAAGATTCGCGAATCATGGCGATCACTGCAGCGATGCCAGGGCCAACCGGGTTGTTGCCGTTTCAGGCGCGGTTTCCAGAACGATTCATCGATGTCGGCATTGCCGAACAACATGCAGTTACTGCGGCGGCTGGCATGGCGATGGGTGGCTTGCGACCAGTTGTTGCTTTGTATTCGACTTTCTTAAATCGCGCATGGGATCAAATTGTTTACGACGTTGCACTTCACCGCTTGCCAGTTGTGTTTTGCCTTGATCGTGCCGGCATCACTGGTGACGATGGTCCGAGCCATAACGGCATTTTCGATATGGCACTGTTGTCAAAAGTGCCGGGCATGCGGTTGCTCGCACCGTCGAGCGCACAAGATCTTGCACAGATGCTTGAAGACGCGATTTCACTCGCTGACTCGGGGCCAGTGGCAATTCGATATCCGAAAGGCTTGGCGCGCTCAGTTGGCGAGCGCGAAGTCGGCTCGGGCTTGCACGCGCGCAAATTGCGCAACTCTTCGGTGCCCAATGTTTGCGTTTTAGCGATCGGCAAAATGGTGGCAGCCGCTGAAAGTGCAGTTGATGCGCTTGCTAGTCGCGGCATTGAAATAACTCTTTACGACGTTCGCAGTTGCGTGCCCGCCGACGAATTGATGATTGCTGACGCGGCTCGACACTGCGTCGTTGTAACTATTGAAGATGGCATTCGCGATGGCGGTGTCGGCATGATGCTTGCCGATTTGGTAACAAACGCGCAGGGTTCGGTTCATCCACGCGTTGAAGTGTTGGGTCTGCCGACGAAATTTACGCCTCAGGGCAAGCCCGCGGCAATTCTCAAGCAACTTGGACTTGACGCCGATTCGCTCACGAACCTGCTCGCCGATCTCGCGACTGTTAAACCCAAATAGATTTCGCTTGAGCGGCGCAAGAGTTTGATCATGAGTCAAAACTTGCCAGACAATGCAGCGCTCGATCGCGAATTGTTGCTCGCGTTGCGAGTTGCAGATGCAGCCGATGCTGTGAGCCTTGCCGGTTTCACTTCGCGAGGTTTTTCGGTAATGCGCAAAGCCGACAAGAGTGAAGTCACAGAAATTGATCGCGCAACCGAAACAGCAATCACAGATATTTTGCGGGCCGAGCGACCGGAGCACAGCGTTTACGGTGAAGAGCACGGCATCGTTGGCCCCGCTGATGCGAGGTTTCAGTGGGTCATTGATCCGATTGATGGCACGAGCAACTTTGTGCGCGGTGTGCCAGTTTGGGCGTCACTGATCGCGCTCGTTTACGACAATGTGCCGGTGCTCGGTGTTGTTTCTGCGCCGGCGATGCGCATGCGATGGTGGGCTCACGTTGCGGGCGACGCATTTTTTAACGGAGCCAAAATTCGTGTCAGTGAAACTGCCGAATTGCGACGAGCAAGCCTGAGCATCACTGTTAATAAGTATTGGCATGATGTCGACCCTGATGGTCGGTTAGAAAAACTGCAACGAAGTGTTTCTCGTGTGCGTGGCTATGGAGATTTTTGGCAACACATGCTTGTCGCTCAGGGTGCGGTTGATGTTGCGATCGACTCAATTGGTCTCGCGCCGTATGACATTGCTGCCCTTGTGCCGATTGTTCAACAGGCTGGCGGTATGTGCACCGATCGCCTCGGCGAAACCAACTGGCGCGCCAACTCGCTAGTCACGTCAAACTCACTTCTGCACGCCGCCACCCTCGCCCACCTACCGAAATAAATTTCGGCTTTCGCGCTGTTTAGCGAGTGACGAACCAGACGATCGCCGCGATGGCGAAGATAACTGGCAAAGCACGTTTAAGAATTGGCAGCGCGAGCGACAAACCAGTTGAGCCCAACAAATTAAGCGGCGCGTTCTCGACCGTCACACCCGGCGCAGCTGTTGCACCCGGCGCACTTACAGGCGCTGCGCTCTTATCGTCAGCGCCAGACGCACCGGCCCCGGCCGTGTTTGCAACTTCTTGTGCCAACACAGTCGACTCAAGGTTGACAACAAACTGCTTCAGTAACTTGTCACTGACATCGGCAAGTGCACCACGACCAAACTGAGCAATCTTGCCTGTAATCGTGAGGTCTGTATTCACCGTGCAACGCGTCGTGTTGGCATCAACACTTTCGAGTTGCGCGGTGATAATCGCCGAAGCGTTGCCCTTGCCAGTTGAATCACGGCCCTCGCCTTTCAACACCGCGCGATGTGCAGCGTCATTGCGCTCTTGAAAGATTGCCTGACCACCAAACTTGGCCACGATCGGCCCGACTTTGACGGTTACGTGTCCCTTATATATGTCGCCTTCGATGCTCGTCAATGTTGCGCCAGGCAAGCACGGCGCGATTCGTGCCAAATCTGTCAGCGTCGCCCATGCAACATCTATCGGCGCTTTCACCTCAAACGCATTATTGATTTCCATGTTGCTCCTTCACAATCAAGACTACTTCAGTCGCAAAGAACGATTAGCCCGAGCAATTAGCATCTGCGAGGTGAATAAATATCGTGAACAGTTCAGTCTTGACCCGCAAATTATTCATCTAAATCACGGATCATTTGGCGCCGTGCCAAAAATCGTCGCTCAGGCTCAGCGCGAGTTTCAAGTGCTCGAAGAAAGTAATCCGAATCTGTTTTTTCGCACAACACTGCCCAAGTTGCACGACGAGGCGCGTACATTTGTTGCCGAATGGCTCGGTACAACCCCAGAACTATTCGCGTTCGTGCCAAATGCATCGCAAGGCGTGATCACTGCCGCGAGTGCACTTGTTACAAAGCCGCGATCACAAATCGTCGCCACCAGCCTCGGCTACGGCGGCGTGTTAAATGGACTAGCTGAAATCGCCCGCCGCACCCAAAGCACATTGCGCATCGCCGAAATTGATTTTGCAAGTGGCGCACAGACTACAGACGACATCGCCGACAGTGTTTTTGCCGCACTGACAAACGAAACAACTCTCGTAGTGCTCGACCAAATCACATCTGAGACTGCGCTCGCACTGCCGATAGATCAAATCGTTCGTACAATTCGCCGTGTCTCGCCGAATGCTCGTGTCGTGATCGATGCCGCACACGCGCCCGGCATGCTGACGCCCGCATTGCCCGCAGACTTTGATGTTTGGGTCGGAAACTTTCATAAATGGATATGCGCTCCGCGCGCCTCCGCCGGTCTTGTTTGTCGCACGAGTGAAATTGCGAGTCAAATGATGCCGCTTGCACCGTCATGGGACTTCGAAGCGGGGTTTCCTAAATCGTTTTTCTCTCAAGGCACCGACGACTATTCGAGTTATCTTGCGACACCGCACGCAATCAGGTTTCATGAGTCACTTCGCGCCAATCAACTTGACGATCACAATCGCCGCGTTGTAAACGAAGCCGCAGAAATGTTGCAAACCCACTGGGGCACCGAGCAAGTTGTACCAACCGAAATTTCTTGCCCGTGGATGCGCCTAGTTCAACTTCCGCTGAAAAAGCAGTTAACAAAGCCTGAATGCGATGCACTCACGCTAAAAATTAGCCAAGAACTAAAAACTGAAACAGTGATTGTGCCACCAAGCGACGCAACCTACGTTCGACTTTCAGCATTCGTCTATAACGAACCAACCGATTACGAAAAACTGAAACTGATCAATCTAAATTCTTAACAGGTTGCAGCGTCGACACCAGCTGAGTTGAGATCGGCGATTAGTGCATCGCGCGTCTTGAGATCGGCGACACCCATTGTCCATTTGTTGCCACACAAAATTGGCGTGTCGGCCCAAGTTTGCTCACTGCCAGCTGTGCCAAGCAGCGCAAGCGCCTCGTCGCTAACTCGCTGTTTTTCTTCTTCGCTAACGTAAATATCAAAATCAACTTGCTTATTGTCACGCTTGCACTGCCATGACTCTTTATTTTCTGAACCGGACTTTTGCCAAAGCGATGACAGCGGTTCGCAAACAACTTTGGCAATCTCGCCAGCAGTACCTGTCGGGGCGACAAAATCAGCATCGACGGGTGCGTCTGAGCTTGAGTCACTGCCGCCACACGAAACGATGACGAGCAACAGCGTTGTTAAAGCAAGTTTTTTCATTGGCACTCCCAACGGGATTTGAACCCGTGCCGCCACCTTGAGAGGGTGGTGTCCTAGGCCGCTAGACGATGGGAGCAAGTAGCCCCCTCACGCTATCTGTCGAATCAGTTTCGGCGTTGCGAGGCAAAGCCGAGCAACAAAGCGAGGTTAAGCGCTTCGCGCCAAACCTTGCGGTGCGAAGCAAAGCAATTATCAGTGCTACGCACTGATAAATGCGGCGTTGGGGAGCAAGGAATCGAACCCTGAATAACAGAACCAGAATCTGCTGTGTTGCCAGTTACACCACTCCCCAGAGTGACGGTTTTACGATATCGCAAATATCTAATTAATTAGTCCACGAATCAACGCGTTGAAAACCAACTATGCGACCAACGGCGACACCTACGGCCTCTTGCAGATTGTGCCTAAATGCATCACCGCCCTGAATAACACTCGACTGTGTCGATGACGAACTCGCCTTAAGACCAACTTCGTTAGCGATTAATTTTGCGCGCAGAAGATGAAACGGATCGCTCACAATCAACACACGATCAATACTCAGTTGATTAGCAACTTGCGAAACAGCAAGCAACGACGCATAAGTGGTCGTCCCAGAATTCTCTTCAAAAATCAGGTCGCTGGCCACGCCGCTTGACTCAAAAAACTTGCGCGAAGTTGCCGCCTCAGTAAATCGATCACCGTCTTGTTTGCCGCCTGTAACCACAATGTACGAAGCCAAGTTGAGGTTCCATAATTCGAGCGCGTGGTCGAGGCGAGCCTGCAGTTGTGGCGATGGCCGTCCGTCATATTGAGCAGCGCCAAGCACGACAATTGCATCAACTGGTTGGCGATCAGCACTACGCCCCGTGTTCCACACTTGCAACAACGAGACGAAGAAGTAAACCGTCGCAATTAAAACAGTTCCACCAAGCGACTGAAGAACTCGTCGCAACTTCATTGATTAAAACTCGCTTAAACCTTTTTGGCGAGCGCGACATCAATTCGTTTGAGTGTTGCGTCTCGACCCAACATCGCAATCGGCTCGAACAATGGCGGACCAACACTGCGCCCAGTCACAGCCACCCGCAGTGGCGCTTGCATCTTGCCCAATTTCAACGAGTGCTTTTCGCCTACTGCTTCAACTACGGCTTTGAGTGCATCGGATGTGAACTCGCATGTCTTGAAGGCATCGCGAATCTCGATCAGTGTCGCACTCGCCCACTCTGGCGCAAACGCTTTGGCAAATGCCGCATCATCAATCGTCGGCAATTCGCAAAATAAGAAATCAACCATGCTCGGTACATCTTGTAACAACTGCACACGAGTCTGAACTAATGGCGCTATTTCGGCGAAAACTTTCGCATCAAATGCACTTGCTTGCCACGGGGCTTTTTCACCGGTTAGCCATGGCTCACAGGCGCGAATGAACTCATCAAGCGGCATTGCGCGAATGTAATCAGCGTTGAACGAATGCAATTTGACGATGTCAAAAAACGCCGGCGAATGGTTGACACTGCTCAAATCGAACTCGGCAGTTATTTTCTCGAACGGCACAATCTCTGTATCGCCCGTTGGCGCCCAACCAAGCGTCATCAAATAATTTTTCATCGCAGCCGAGAGAATTCCTTCTTCTCGATATTGTTCGACTGCCACTTTGTCGCGACGCTTCGAAAGTTTTTTTCGCTGTTCGTTAACAAGCACCGGAACGTGCGCCCAACTTGGTGGCTCGTGGCCGAGCGCACGCCAAATCATCTGTTGTTTTGGCGCATTTGGCAAGTGCTCTTCGGCCCGCACGACATGAGTAATGCCTTGCGTTATATCGTCTACGACATTTGCCAATAAAAACACCGGTGAACCGTTGCCACGCAACAAGACAAAATCTTCGATTGTCGAATTATCAAACTCGACACTGCCTCGAACTTGGTCTTGAACAATTGTCGCGCCCTCAGGCACGCGAAATCGTAAAACTCGACCTTCGCCCGGCCCTAAACCTCGATCACGCGAATAGCCGTCGTAACCCTGTTTGCCTGATTCTTTGGCACGCTTCTGAATATCTTCAGATGACAAGTCGCAATAATATGCAGCGCCTTGTGCGAATAGTTTCTCTGCGGCTTCAACATGCAAAGCAGCATTTGCAGACTGAAAGAACGGCCCTTCAAAGTGCGAATCTTTGTTATCTATGCCGAGCCAAGCAAGCGCATCGAGAATGCCCTGTGTCCATTGCGGATTATTTCTCGAATCATCGGTGTCTTCTATCCGAAGAACAAAAACACCATTCGATTGCAACGCAAGAATCCAGTTGTAGAGAGCAGTTCGTGCACCACCGACATGAAAATAACCTGTTGGTGACGGCGCGAATCGGTAGCGCGGTGTCTGTGCCATCTGTCATCAGGCTATCTCGGTGAGCGCAAGCACCCGAGACAGAAGTAATGTTGAAGTCGTGGCAAAGAAAACTCTCGAACACGAAGGTCACCCCGACCATCGCGCACTCGCTGGTGGCGCAGCGCGCGCCGGAGTTTTCGGTTTCAGTGACGGCTTAGTTTCAAATGTTTCGTTGATAATCGGTTTTGCTGCGGGTGGCGTTGACTCGAGTGTCGTTCGACTCGCGGGCATCGCTGCTGCTGTTGCTGGTGCGGCAAGTATGGCTGCTGGAGAATGGGTGTCAATTAGCGCGCAAAACGACCTTGTCGAGCGTGAGATGGCGCTCGAGTTGCGAGAGTTGAAACTTCACCCAGAAGCCGAAACTTCTGAGTTGGCCGCGATGTATCGACAACACGGTATGTCGCGCGAGCAAGCCGCAATCGCTGCCGCAGAAGTTATGCGTGACCCAGAGCGCGCAGTGGTCGTGCACGCACGCGAAGAATTTGGTCTTGATGCAGACAACTTGCCAAACCCGATTCAGATTGGGTTTATCTCGCTCGTCACATTTTTAGCCGGCGCGATGCTGCCTGTTGTGCCATGGATTTTTAGTAGCGGCAACACTGCAAGGTACGCGTCTGTGATCGTTGCCGTAATCGCAGCGGCTGCAGCCGGTTACGCGATCGGTCAACAAGCCGAAAGATCAAAAATTTCAAGCGCGGTTCGACAAGTGGCGATTATGTTGCTCGCTGTTGGTGTCACATATGTAATTGGTCGCCTTGTCGGCGTTTCAATCAACTAGAAACTTCGCGGCACAATGACAATTGGTCAGCAAACAAATGTTTATGGCGAGCCTCTCGAGCCGTGCAACTTTGACCCGATGACTGGTTTTTATCGCACAGGCTGTTGTGAAACTGGTGGTGACGACGCGGGTGTACACACTGTGTGCGCAATAATGACCGCAGAATTTCTCGAATATTCAAAGTCAGTCGGCAACGATCTTTCAACGCCGATGCCGCAATATGGTTTTGCTGGGCTAAAGCCTGGCGACCAGTGGTGTCTTTGTGCGCCACGTTGGCAAGAAGCATTCGAGGCTGGCAAAGCTCCAAAAGTTAAGTTGCGTTCAACCCACACTTTGACACTCGAATTTGTTGCGCTCAAAAATCTTGAGGCGCACGCAATCGACAAATAATTTTTAAGCGCCAGTAAGCGCACGCCAACTGCCTGGCATGCCAGTGCGCACTTGTTCTGGTGTCATGAGCATCGTGCTTTCTGGCACCATGTCGACAAGCGCCCGAATTTCTGAATAGTGATGCGCTGCATCACCCAAACCAGAGAACAGTTCTTTACGGCGCGCAACAAGATCGGCTGGTGGATCAAGCAACATGAAGCCCCAAATGCCGAATGCAACAGTCAAATCATGAATCACCGGTGCTCGCCCAAATTTCGAGGCACGTCGCAAAGCGATGGCGAGTGCCCCACGAATTGCATCATCGGCAGACTCGCCTGGTTGCAACACGATTGAGTCGCGTAAACCTTCGGCGAGCTTCAGTGCATAGCCCTGATCTGGGCCTTGATACCCGAGTTTTTGACCTTTGGGTTGCCGAGTCACGATTGCTGCCGGTTTATCGTTGCGCCAAGGTGATGGCACATGTTCAGGCGAAGAATAAGTTCGCGGACGATCTGTCGGATCTAGCGGTGTGAACTTTGGTGCTGCCATGACGCGACCAGCCTAGAACATTTAAATCAGGGTCAAGATTGCAAATGCAGCAAGCCGTACACGAGCGACTCTTCAAGTGCGCGCCACGATGCTTCGATAATGTTCGCCGAAACACCGATTGTTGTCCATGTGCGCTCACCGTCGGTTGCGTCAATTAAAACGCGAGTGACCGCACCTGTTGCCGAACCTGAGTCGAGAATTCGAACTTTATAGTCGGTGAGATGGACGCGCTCTAATTGCGGATAACTTGCCCGCAACGCTTCACGCAACGCGGTGTCGATTGCATTTACCGGACCATTGCCTTCAGATGTAAACACACTTCGTGTTTCGCCAACCCAAACTTTGACGGTGGCTTCTGTGGTGAATGTGCCGCTTGCTGCTTCGTCAGTGATAACACGCATCGACTCGACTTTGAAGAACGATTGATCCCAACCGGCGGCGCGGCGCATGAGTAACTCAAGCGATGCATCGGCTGCTTCGAAGTGATAGCCCTCGAACTCGAGTCGCTTTAGATCGTCGATGACTTGACCGATTGCCGGACCATCAAGTTTGATGCCCAATTCTTGGGCCTTCATCGTGATCGTTGCGCGACCTGCCATTTCTGAAACTAAAAAGCGTGTGCCATTGCCGACGAGTTCTGGCGAAACATGCTCGTATGCATCTTTGGCACGAGCGATTGCCGAAACATGCAAACCTGCTTTGTGAGCAAATGCCGACGCGCCAACGTATGGTGCCTGCGGGTTCATTGGGCGATTCAAAACTTCGGCGACATGATTGCTGACTTGCGTGAGACGCTCAAGATGACCTTCGGGCAAACACTTGTAGCCGAGTT
>Ga0222714_10002755_pt1 | contig 18358 bp, 14 predicted proteins | sample C33_3DmetaG_FD_165048 | JGI IMG/M metagenome (GOLD analysis project Ga0222714, IMG submission 165048) | Estuarine water microbial communities from San Francisco Bay, California, United States - C33_3D | ecosystem: Environmental > Aquatic > Marine > Unclassified | place: USA: California...
TTATAAATGAAATAATAATTATAAATGAAATAATAATTATAAATGAAATAATAATTATAAATGAAATAATAATTATAAATGAAATAATAATTATAAATGAAATAATAATTATAAATGAAATAATAATTATAAATGAAATAATAATACAATAAAATATATTATCATGATAATAATGTTGTATTTTCAAGTAAAATAGATGAAACCTTTTGTTCCTTTCTAGCTAATAATGTTTCTAATGTTTTAATTAGTGCTTCTTGTTCAAGGTGAAATTCAGCACTATTTTTCTTTCGGTTTTCTTCTAATTGAAGAATTACATTATTTACAATTGTAATTTCTCTTTCATTCCATAATTCTCTTAGTTGCTTTGAAATACTATTTTCTTCTTCTTCATCATTAGATGGTATATTACCATTTAAACTATTTTTTAAATAGTCAATATAATATTGCATTGAATGGCTTATAACGGAATTTTTATTATATGAAGATTGTAGTTTTTCTAATCCTCTTATAGAGTATTCAATAAGATTTTTAATTTCAGGATTTTTGACGTCATACCATAATACACCTTTTTTTAGTGGAATAAATAAATTGTGTAAATCTTCACGATTATCTCCATTACCCCATCGCAATGGTCCTTGAATAATACTTGGATCATTATATTTTATTTTGTTATTATTTAAACTAATTTTTGTACCAATTGGTTTGAATTCTAAAATCCCCAATCTAATAATACAAGTTAAGGGATCTAATATTGAATCTCTTTTTGGTTCAAAAAATGATATAATAAATTCTTTTACACTACTGTTAAAATTACCTAACATAACTTTAATAAATAATTTATTTTTAAATTATTTAAGTAAAATTGAATTTAAAAATATAATATTATATTTAAATATAAGAATCATGATTATCCCAGTAAGATGTTTTACATGTGGCAAGGTTTTGGCAGACAAGTGGAACCATTATGAAAAAGAAATTAAAAAGTCAAATAGTGAAGATAGTGTACTTAATGTAAATGCTAAAAGTATTCAACAAACAAAAGAGGGAAAGGCATTGGATGCTCTAGGATTGAAAAGATATTGTTGTAGAAGGATGATGCTATCACATGTTGACTTAATAAATATTATTTAATTAGTTAATAGAGTATTATTAATTTATAAGTTATAATTAATGGAACAAAACAAAATATTTATAGTATTTTTATTATTAACAATATATTTACTAACAATAAATAAAAGGTTATTTATGGTAACATTTTTATTTTTAATATCATTTTTGTTTTATTTAAATAATAAGGCAAAGTTGTCACTAACATTCTTAGTAATTTATTTACTTACACTTATTATCAATAAAAGAAATGAAAAATTTAGGGTAAAAGTTGAAAGATTCCAAAACAAAGATATTAATTTATCTTCAAAAAGGGAATTAGATTTAAATATGATTGACGATGATGAAGAAATACTATTAACAAAACCTTCTTTTAGTCAAGAAAGTGATAGTGAACATAGTATGACAATAGAAAACTACCAAGAAACATTTTTTGTTTTAAATTCATTATTAGAAAATGATTATGTAGATAAAAATAAAGAAAATATTGAAAAAATACTTATTGAATATAAAATAAATAATTTGTTTGATTTGTCAATAAATATATTAAACAAAGATGAAAATGTTATTTACAATAATTTATTGGAAAAAATAACTTGTATAGATGAAAATGGTAGACCTAATTATCTCCAATGTAATAATATAAATTATACAAAATTAAAAGGGTTTGCCGAATTATATTTAATTTATACATTGGAAATTGATAAAATTATTGAATTAATTAATGTACACAATATTTATGCATTGTGTGATTTAACAGCCAAAAAATATTTGTTAAGAGATGGTGAAATAGAGACTTACCAATATTATGGATTACAATACTATGTTAACGAAAAAAGTTTCAATGATAAATATTTTGAAATATTAAAGCTTTTAGGTTTGACAAATGAGCTTAGTAATCAAACTATGATAAGAGAAACATTATATAATTATAATGATAAAAACAAGAGATTAGCGAAAGATTTAAATAGTATTATGGTATTATTTGATTACTACAAAGTTTTTGATGAAATCCTATTAAATTATGATGAAATGGAGGTAAATTGGGAATTAATAATATTAAAGTCAGTTGACTTAAACCAACCATACTGGGATACTATTAGTTATTTTTCAAAGTATGATGTTAAGGAGAAAATAATAAGAGCAATAAATAAGTTTACCAAGACAGAAGAAGATATATTTTCAATAGAATTGGCAGAAAAATGTAAAAAACACAAAGAAGAAATAGAAGCCGAAGAAAAAGAAGAAGAATATAAATTACTAGAAAAGGAAACCGAAGATAACCAATGTAATGATGATAAAGAGTTTGTTGTATTAAAAGATTTATCCCTAGAATATATATTAAAGAATTTCAGTGTAAAGATTGTAGATATAATAAATGATATGGTTGAATTATTTAATAGAAGATGTGCTGTAGATTGTCCAGACAATGAAAGTAAATTTGGAATTTATATATTTTATTTTAAAGAAATCTCAAAAATATTATCTAAAGATGAGCGTTTATTTTTTGTGGGAATATTGGTGGCAATTGTAGGTATAATATTGAATTTTATAGATTTATCTAATTAAACTATTTTGTATTTAACTTAATCTTTTGAGTTGTTTTCTATTTAAAATAATGTTTATTAATATTATATTATTATGGATTTTGATTATGAAAATAATACATGGAATGTGGTTGATAACTATTTTGAAGCAAATAAGAATTTTTTAACAAAACATCATCTTGACTCTTTCAATGATTTTGTTATTAATAAAATTCCACAAACTTTTAGCCAATACAATCCACAAATTCTCTACAAAGAACAAGACCTAGAAACAAAAAAATATAAATATGAAATTAATATTTATTATGGTGGATATGATAGTTCAAGAGTATATATAGGAAAGCCTATTATTTACAAAAACGAAGGTGATTTTTCTGTAATGAAACAAATGTATCCAAATGAAGCTCGTGTAAGGAATTTATCATATTCATCACATATTTTTTGTGATATTGTAATTGATTATATTATAAATGATGGTGGTGATGAACCAAGAAAAATTACAAGAACTTTTGAAAAAGTAAATCTTGGTAAAATACCAATTATGCTTCAATCTAAGCTTTGTGTTTTAAATAATGCTTCTTTTGAAATGAGAAAACAAATGGGTGAATGTCCATTTGATCAAGGTGGTTATTTTGTTATTGATGGACAAGAAAAGGTTATTGTATCACATGAAAGAAAGGCTGAAAATAAGTTATATATAGTAAAATCTATGGATGATTTATATAGTTATTCTGCACAAATCAAATCTGTTCCAATTGATACATTTAAATATGCTAGAACAACTGTAGTAAATATAAGTAAAAATGCTGAAGTACTTACAGTTAGATTACCAAGTATAAAAAAACAAATTCCATTATTTATTTTATTCAGAGCTTTAGGTGTAGAAAGTGACAAAGAAATATTGGAATATATTTTATATAATTTAGATGATGAAAAATCAAAATTATTCATGGAATTTTTAAGACCAACTATTGAAAATTCTGGTTTAATATACACACAAGAATTGGCTATTAAATATTTATCAAATTTAACAGTTGGTAATACATCATCACATTGTATTGATATAATACAAACAGATGTATTCCCACATGTAGGTAATGAATTTCAACAAAAGGCATTTTATTTAGGATATGTTGTTCATAAATTATTAAATGTAAATTTTGGAATAGACTTGGAGACAGACCGTGATTCTTTTATGTTTAAAAGGGTTGATTTATCAGGTTTTTTGCTTGCGTCATTATTTAGAGAATCATATAAACAATTTCAAAGAGATACTAGAATTGCTATTGATACAGAATATAGATTTAATGCTAGTCAATATCAAGATGATAATTATGCTAACATTGTTAATAGTGATAATATGAGAAAAATATTTAATTATAATGTAATTGAAGGAAGTTTTAGTAAATCATTCAAAATAGGTACTATTTTAAATAAAAAGGGTTTAATACAATCACTTAATAGATTATCATATGTTGGTTCAGTATCACAATTGCGTAGAATTAATACTACAGGAGATATGATTATGATTGGACAAAGAAAATTACATGGAACTCAATATGGTATTATATGTCCAGTAGAAACACCAGATGGTGGTAATATTGGTATTAAGAAACATTTAACAATTACAGGTCATATAACATTTGGTTGTAGTCCAGAACCAATAATAAAATTATTAAATGAAATGGGATTAGTAAATAACGAAAACATAGTTGTAAAGGATTTATTTAATAAAACCAAAGTATTAATTAATGGTAAATGGTTAGGGGTTCATGATAATCCAAAACAATTGGTTAGATTATTAAGGCTTCATAGACAAAATGGTTTAATTAATATTTTCACAAGTATTTCATGGGATATAAAAGCAATGGAAATACATATTTTAACAGATGGTGGAAGATGTTGTAGACCATTATATCATTTAGAAAAAAATAATTTATTAATAAATAATTCTATGGTTGAAGATTTGAAAACTAAGAAAATATCATGGACTAATTTGTTATTTGGATTTTCAGGAAATAGAGATATAACAGATTATTATAATTGTGAATATAATTGTCCTGAATCTGGTAAGGTAGATTATGCTGAATTAGAAAAGATTTTATTAAAAACAAGGGGTGTGTTAGAATATGTAGATACAGATGAGATAAATAATTCCTTACTTTTAAATAATATAAATGATAAGGAGGAAATTATGAATTATTCACATTGTGAAATTCACCCATCATTAATTATGGGTATATTGGGTTTTAGTATTCCATATGTAAGTACAAGTCAAGCACCAAGAAATGTATATGGCACAGGTCAATCAAAACAATCTGTTGGTATTTACACAACAAATTTCAGAAATAGATTTGATACATCTGCCCATGTATTACATTATCCACAAAAACCTTTATTAAATACTAGAATCTCAAAATATGCATCAACTGATTATTTACCTACAGGTATAAATGCGATTGTAGCAATTGCATCATATAGTGGATATAATCAAGATGACTCTGTTATTATTAATAAATCTGCTGTAGAAAGAGGATTGTTTAATTCATGTTATTTTAAGACATATGATTCAAAAGAAATGGTAGATAAAAGAGGTGAAATGGAAGAATTCTTTTATGATCCAAACAATGAGGATGATGAAATAAATGAAAAAATAGCAAAAAATAAGACATATAATTATTCAAATGTAGAAAATACTGGTTTTGCCAAGGAAGGAACATATGTTTATGATAATGATGTATTAATTTCAAGGTATTCAGCACTTGGTAGAGGTTCAAGGAAGAAGGTAATTGATTCTAGTGTTGTTGTTAAACAAGATGGTTATGGTGTTGTAGATAAGGTATTTAGTGATTATTATAATACTGATAATCAGCAAATGTGTAGAGTAAGAATTTGTACAAAGAGAGATCCAATATTTGGAGATAAATTTGCTAGTAGACACGGTCAAAAGGGTGTAATTGGTATGATTCTTAGACAAGAAGATATGCCATATACAAAAGATGGTATTACACCAGATATTATTATTAATCCTCACGCTATACCAAGTAGAATGACAATAGGACAGCTAATTGAATGTGTAACAGGTAAATGTGCATCAAATTTTGGATTTTTCTGTGATGGAACACCATTTACAAATTTTGATAATGAAACAATATTTGATTTGTTAGAAAGTGAAGGATATAGTAGACATGGTGATGAAATATTATATAGTGGTATAAATGGTAAACAAATGTCAACAAAAATATTTATTGGTCCAACATATTATCAAAGACTTAAACATATGGTTAAAGATAAGATTAATTCAAGAGAAAAAGGTAAAATGTCACTCAAAACTAAACAACCTCCATCTGGTAGAGCAGCTGGTGGTGGTTTAAGAATAGGTGAGATGGAACGTGATGCTATTTTATCTCATGGAGCGTTACAATTTCTTAAGGAAACAATGTTTGAAAGATCAGATGCTTATTCATTCCATATTAGTGATAAGAGTGGTTTATTGAGTGTAGCTAATGATGTTGATAATAAATATATATGTATGTCAAGTGATGGTCCATTAAAATTCAATGTTGATTATAATGAAATTAAGTTATTAAGTAATAATAGTGAAGATGCCGAAATTGTTAAGGTTAATGTTCCATATAATACAAACTTGTTGATGCAAGAGTGTATGGCTATGGGTATATCAATGAGATTAATTCCAAAAGATATACCAGATTATGAAAAGGTTAGTGTAGAAGAACAAAAGCAACAATTTATGCTCCAGGATATTGATAAGAGAAACTTTATTTTGCAAAATAAGAAAAAGAAGACAAAGATTATACCAAAGAGTGAAAAGAATGTAGATAAATATGTAAAGAAAACATATGGAAATAAGATTATTGTAAGATATATTAAGACTAGTGTTAGTGAGAGTGATTTAAGAACATTATTTGAAAGTGTTGGTACAATATTTGATTTAAAATTAACAAGTGCTGGATATATGTTTAACCAAGCAGCAATTGTTTATAAAAATTCTGAAGAAGCAAATGAAGCAGTATCTAAATTAAATGGAGAATTATTGGATGGTGAGAAATTACAAGTTGATTTATTCTCTGATGACTATGGATCATTTGGCACAACCGATTATTCTGGTTATGGTCAATCATATAATCCTAATCCTTATGGTCAAACCACTTATAAACCATATTCAACAGCATATTCCCCAACATCTCCAGGATATGCACCACATTCACCATCATATATGCCTACATCACCAATCGAATATAAACCATCATCACCATCATATATGCCTTCATCACCATCATATATGCCTTCATCACCAACCGAATATAAACCATCATCACCATCATATATGCCTTCATCACCATCATATATGCCTTCATCACCATCATATATGCCTTCAACACCATCATATATGCCTACATCACCATCATATATGCCTTCATCACCATCATATATGCCTACATCACCAATCGAATATAAACCATCATCTCCATCATATGCCCCAAAATCACCTGAATATCAACCAACATCACCTATAGAAGCATATTTACCTAGAAATCAAGAAAAACCAACAAGTGAATATAGATTTGAAATACCAAATGAAGCACCAAAACAAGAGAAAAAATTTGCAGCTATACCATTTGATTATGGACAAAAAACAAGTACTGACCCAAAACAACCAAATATAATGATTGGTTCAAAGGTTACATTATCAAAAGATGATCAATATGGAAAAGAGTATATTGTTAAGAGACTATTAGATGGTAATAGAGCTGAGATTAAATCGGGTGATGAAATCAAACAAGTTTCAATATTGGATTTAGAAAAGGTAGTTCCAAAACCAAGTGTATTTACATTTGATATTCCTGAACAAAAAGAAGCAGCTGGAAAGGAAAATGTTAAAATAATTAATATAAATTCAAATGAAATGCCAACCAATGAATTAGAGCAAAATAATTATGGTATGGATTTTGAAGACAATGAAAATCAAGATGAAAATGATGAAGATGAAGATGAAGATGAAGAAGAACAAAATGGTGGAGTAGATGAAATAGACTTAGGTTTTGACGAAAAACTATCATCTATTGATTTAGATTCATTGATTTAGATTAGATAATTTCATAATAATTATATAATATCATCAAAAAATATTTAAGGAATTCAACAATATTTTATAAATATTTTATATATTAGATATGGAAAGAACCAAAGGAATAAGATTTTATAAAAACGAATATCCACAAATAGATGACTTAGTATATGCTAAAATTACTGAAGTAAATGAGGTTTATATAACTGTTATTTTACCAGAATATAATAATATTCAAGCTATGATTATGTTAAATGAGGTTAGTAGAGTTGTTACATCACACTTAAAAAAAAAATATAAAATAGGTAATTGTTATGTGTGTCGTGTTTTAAATGTTGATGATATAAAGGGATTTATTGATTTAACAAAGAAAAGAGTTTCTGATGATGAATCTATTATTTTTGTAAAAAAATATAAAACTAACAAAAAAATTATAAAATTGGTAAAAGATTATTTAACTAATATAAATAACAATAAAAATATAAATATAAATATAGATAATTTTAGTGATTTATTTGAAGAATTTATGGAAAAGACTTTTTGGAGTTTAGGTGAAGATAATTATTTAAATATATTAAATGATGCAAACTATGATGTTAATTTATTTGGTATTGAAAATAATAAGGATTTTATGGAATACATAAAAAATAGTTTATGTAAAAAGGAAGAGAAAGTAAATGCTTTATTTACACTATTAAATAGAGATAATGATGGTATAGAATATGTAAAAAGATTACTTAAAAATTGTTTAAAACTAAATACATCAGAAGAAAAAATAAAAATCCATTATATAAAATCTTCAGAATATTTGTTAACATGTATTAGTAATGATACTAATAGTGTTATTAAAACAATGAAATTAATGTTAGAATATATAAAAGATGAATTAAATAAAAAAAATGAAAATTATTATAAATTTAATATTGTCAAAGAACCATATATTTTGGAAAATAATGAACAATGATTGATGATTAATCAAAAAAATAATATATAAATTATATTTATTTATCCAAATAATGACCATTTACCTTCATTTTGTGTTGGAACAATATATTTTTTTTTAGTAAAACTATCATAATTTTTTGGATAGAATTTTTTAATAAATTCATCCATATTTGTATATCCCATAGATGAGTTGCATTCGCTGCAAATGGGTATTATATTTTCTATACTAACACAGCCTCCATTTTTTTCGGATATAATATGCCCACCAATAAAATTCTTAGAATCAATTAGATTCATATTACAACATATACATAATGCTTCTCCAATATTCTTTCCAATATATTTATCCCAGCTATTATTTTTGATACATTTTGGAATTTTTGTTTTTCTTGGTTTTTTAGTATCTTTAATTAAAACACCAGTTTCTAATTTTACAATTTCTTGACACCATTTATAACAATAACTATCAGAAGTATGTTTATACAATCCAAGATAAAATTTGGTATCTTTGCATTTTTGAATGATATTTTCATTAATGGTCTTTCTATCTGGAAATTGTTGGATGTCCCATTGTGATAGTTTATTATTATAACTTTCAATAATATTTATAAGTTCATCACTGTTTTTTATTTTGAGTTTAAGAGTAAGAAAACCAAGAGCTTCTTGGAAAAAATTAAAATAAATATGTGGGCTCCGAGCTCTTGAATTTTTAGACCAAATATGTGGATATTTTTGTGTAAAATGTTGAGCTGCCATTTCTGGAATATTTTTATCTATATTGCTTGGAAATTCTGGTAGTGGTGTATTTTTGTTAATAATTTCAAAATTATCTTTTAGTTCTTTATAATTATCAACAATAATACATTCAATCGGAATAAGAATATCGTGTCCCATATTTTCGTACATTTTTTTAAGTGCTTGATATCTATGTTGCCCATCTGTTAAATATAATGTATTATTTTCTTTACAAAAATGAAGATTGATAACACCAATAATATTGAACTTATTTTTTAATTTAAAATAGTTAAGCTGATAAGTGATTATATCATTAATTTTAGTTTCGTCAATAATTCTTTGAATATTTGGAATTTCAGGTTTTAATGAAAAAAGTTTCTTAGAAAAAATTGATGCATAAATAACATTATTCAAATAAAATACAGCATCAAATTTGCCCAGGGAATTTGTGCTAATTTCCTTTTCAAAATCCATTTAGAATATAAATATATGACCCCATAAATCTTTAAGTTATTTCAAATAAAATTTAAGCTGAATTTAATATAAATAAGAAGATTAATAATGAATATTATTAAAATTAAAGTAAATAATAAAAATAGGAGCTAATATATATTAAAATAAATTAATTTAATTTAATGAAACATAATATCCTTTCTTTGAATTGTTCCTATATTTAATATATTTTTGAGTTCCACTTGTAATAATAGCCAAAAATGATATTAGTATTAATGTCATCAAATAAAATCCAAAGTATGTTGATTGTGTGCTCCATAATATACATGCTGGGATGTTAATTAATAAAAAAATAACAAATGCTATGCCAGAATAATTATTTCTATTTTCAATACTTACATTTGTTAATATTGAGTAGGCAATTGTATATGTTGAACAAATCAATACAAATATTATTAAAAACCACAATAATACATCATAAAAATAGCATATACTTTCATAATGTTCATTGTATATACATATTGATGATTGATTAAAACTTTCACTACATACATTAGCTTTTGAACATTGTAAATCATATATTTCTGTATCATTAACAATATTAGTATTATTACACCAACTACAAAAATATGATTTTATACAAGACTCCTGGGTTTTGTAATTACATGTGTTATCTGTTACAAATTTATAACTACTAGTAATACCAATAATAGACAAAAAATAAATTATATTAATCATAAATGAAATTTTCATTTTTGTAAAATAAATAATCAACTAAACAATAATTATTAAATAAATTTTGTTTTTAAGTAAGAAAAAAATTTAATTTTGGAGTTCAACAAGGTAATTAAACAATCCTTTACTAAATCCATAGTAATTACCATTAGCCTTGATATTTGGTGTAACACGATTTGTTAAATTATATTTATGAACCATTGATACAATAATATCTTCCCAGGATATTTCATGGAATTCTTGTAAGTTACTTCTAATTAATGTATTTGCCTCATGTATACTTTCATCGTCAAACTTATTATTTTCCCAAAAAGATTTATAGAAACATAATGTTGCTATAGATACTCTATTTTCAAATGATGAATTTACATCACCACTTTCAATATACGATATACCCTTATTTATATTAAAGCAACCAATAATTGTACACCCTGATATTTGTTTATTACTATTTAATAATTCATTAACACGATTACCAATACTATCTGCATAATAATAGTCATCATCATCCATAAATAAAATTATATCATTAGTGCATTGTTCAATAGCTTTATTTCTCTTAGCACCAACTGACATTTTTTCTGTATCATAAAAATATTTTATATTTTGTTTTTCTCTTTCTTCTAATGTTGGCAGTTTTCTCTCGACTTTTTCTTCTTCAATTGATGTATCATATACAATCCATTCGAGTTTATTTTTTGGATAGCTTGAGTTATTATAATTAAATACACTTAAATCAAAAAATTTATTTCTATTATGTGTTAGTGTTACAACAGATACTTTTGGGTATGAATCTTTGTTTACCAAAGCCTTAGAAATCTTTGTTGTTCTTACTTTTAACATAATTTCTTTCATTGTATCTTTAAACAAAACATAATTTTGACTATGATTTTTTAAAGCATCATGTCTGGCATTATTACCCATATTTTCAAATGTTTCCTCAGTAAGATTTGCTATTTTATCAAAAATTGAAAGGAAATTATCTAAACTTAATGTTGTTTTATTACCAATATATGTAGTTAATTTTTTTTTCTTTCCATTTATTGAAAATAAATTATCATCATTTATTATTTCATTCATTGGTGCTCCATTTATTATAATTGGTACTGATTTTACTAATGCACATTGATTAACATTATGAGCGAAACTGTCGCATTCTTGTAAACATAAATGGAAACCACACCTATTAAATAGTTGTTCATATCTAGTTTGATCTAAATTTGAATGATAAACAATATTAGGCATAACTTTAATTGGTTCGTAATTAACAACATTTAAAGTTGGGTATGATTCTTTCCAGTTATTTAAAATTGTATTATATTGTGTATAATTTCTATCATAACAATATAACATAACTTGGGAGTAATCTTTATCAGTATTAGATAAACTAATATCTGTACTTCTCCATGATGTATACTTTATTTTTTCTTTTGGAACATAATTTTCTAATAGTGTTAACAACATTCTTGACTTACAAAAAATATAATCAAAATTATTTAGAAACGGGATATCACTTCTTTTAAAATTCTGATTATTAATTACGAAAATATTAATTTTAGCATGTTTTAATAGTAAATTGTTCATTGTTCCTAGAAAAAAATTAATTGATGCATTATCACATTTAAAATTATTAATATCAACTACTTTAATATCTGTTTTATCTTTGATTTTTTTAAATAAGAAACCTAAAATGCTTGTATCTAATGTTGAATTATAATCCTCTTTATTGACAATAAAATTAATTTTCATTGGTTATAAATTAAGTCTATATTCATCTTTAAGTTATTTAAATATAACAAACATGTATAATAACCTTTTAAATAAAATAAATAATAATGAATTTAATGTTGATGAAACATTTTTGTTTCAAGAAAGAATATATGATTGTAATAAAGAAAAAAATAATCCAAGACATATTAGAATTTATAGTGTACAAACAAATAATGACATAGAATATATTACATTTTCAATATTTAATGGGAAAAAGAATAGTGTAGCCTCAAATTATCATCAAGGAGGAAGTATTGTTTATTGTTTTGAGCTTTTATGTAAAGAATTAAGTAACGATGAAAAAAATAAATTAAAAGATATAGGGGAAAAGTTAAAAAAATTACATAAAAATATAAAGAAAGATTTAATAGGTTGGGATATTATATTAGCATGTGATAGTGCTTATGTATTAGAAGGTAATGTATGTCCAGGAACAAGATTTTTAGATGAAAAAACAAATGAAAGATATAATGAATTATATGAGAATGTTTATAGTTGAATTTATTAATTTACTTCAAAATATGTTTATTTTTAAATATTCAAGTGTAAAGTTAATTAAAATAAATTTGAAATATCTTGTTTTTTAAATTATTATTAAAACTTTATTGAATTATTTTAATGGATTGTCCCAAAAAAAATAATAATTACTATACAAAATTATTTGAAAAATCATTTAATAGAGCTATAAATGGAGGTGGTTCTGGATTTGCTGCTATGACATTTCAAGTTACTAGTTTAATGTGGCTAAGAACAATTGTAAATCATCAATATAAAAATGGTGGTAAATTTAATACTAGTTTTAAAAGTCTTTATAAAGAAGGTGGATTAATTAGATTTTATAGAGGTTATCCTTTTGCTTTAATGATGGCACCAATATCAAGATTTGGAGACACGGCTATGAATGTCGGTATGATGACATTATTAGAAGATAGTAATATGTCAACAGCTTCAAAAACATTTATTGGTTCATTTGGTGCATCATTATGGAGAATGGCAATTATGCCTATAGATACATGTAAAACTAGTATGCAAGTTAATGGAAAGATAGGCATGAAAATATTATCAAAAAATATAAAAAATAATGGTTATAAAGTATTATATAATGGTTCATTGGCTTCTGGGTCATCAACATTAGTAGGTCATTTTCCTTGGTTTTATACATATAATTATTTAAATGAAAAAATCCCCAAAAGAGAAAATAATGTTGAAAATTTGGGAAGAAGTGCTATTATTGGTTTTTCATCATCATCAATTTCCGATATTTGTTCAAATTCATTACGTGTTATAAAAACAAATAGACAAACTAGTGATTATAATATTGGTTATACAACATTAATAAAAAATATTATAAAAACAGATGGAGTTTTTGGATTAATGACACGAGGATTAGGTACTAAAATAATAACTAATGGTATTCAAGGTATGTGTTTCACAGTTATATTTGATTATTTAAGAAAAAAATAATAAAATAAACCATAAAAATATAAATAAAATATAAATAAAATTATAAACTTGATTTTATTGAATAATAAATAGTTTTTTTAATTTATATTTTTGTTTTTGTTTTTTATATATCTACAAAATAATCTTTTGTTAAATGAGGTAATGAAACGAGTATTTCACTATTTTTCTCTATAGGGTAACAATCAAATGGATAATTATAACCATAATTTATTTTTCTTGATGTATATAAATTATAACTGGTATAATTTGTTAATTCATTATTTTTTATGATATTTAAGTAAATAGACAATTTTTTTTTTGATTTGTTTACTTCATTATTATAATACGAATTATATAAATTACTATATCTTTCATCACTATGTTGCATAATAAATTTTGAATGAGTATTATATAATTCCTTTTTGTCTAATAAATGTCCATCTGAAATATGAAAATATGGTGCTGGCATTTTTGCTCTTATTTCACTTGAAAATACAAAAGATTTTTCAGGATCAACTCTAATAAAAATTCGGTTTTTTGTATCGATATTATCTTTGCCATATAAACTATTTATTTCAGTTTCTATTGAATTATAATCAATATTATTTGAAAAATATGGAGCTCTAAAAAAATGATATGGATGATATACAATTCTACCAAAATCTATTCCTTCTTCTTTTAGTTTTTTACCAGTTTTTAATCCTATTTTGCGTAGACATTCTGAATTTTCTGGTTGATTATAATGTGTCCATACTAATACTCCTTTTTTTAAGTGTGGTTTTAGTATACATACTAAATTATCTTGATACATAATGTCTTCATCATTTATAGATTGCATTTCTTTGTTAAGATAGTAAATTTATCTTTCAATTATCTAATAAAAAAATAATTAACAAATCAAATTTTTATTTATAAGAAAATATTAAATATTCTAAACCAATAATAGCTTTTTGTTTTTTTTTGATTTAATATATTTTCTTTGTCTACCTCCGCCAGGTTGTCTTAAAGCAGATAATCTAGCTTCTAATCTTTCCCATTCTTGTTCTTGTAAAAATTGTTTAAGACCATCCATTCTTCTTTCAATATCTATTTCTCGTAATAGTGATTGTAATTCTTCTTCATCAATATTATTTGGAGATTTAAGTAAACTATATGGTTCATTATTGAGTTCACTTTCAACTGTTTTGACTAATGTATTTGTTGTTGATTCCATTGTTTGTTTAAATTTTTTATTATATAATTTATCAATAAATTGATATAATTTTAATAAATGTGGATATTCGTCTTCTTTTGTTTTTTCAATACTAAAAATGTGTCTTAAATTAACTTTTATTTGTTTTAAAATATTAACATTGACAATTGCTTCATTATTTTTTGATAATTTGTTTATTATTTTTAGTATTTTAAGTATTTTTCTAACAATTTTATTATCTTGGGCTTTTTCATCTTTTGTACCATTATTATAAAGAATAAACAATAATCTATAAGACAAAATTTTTTTATTAATTAATTCTTCTTTCAGTGATTTTTCTTTAATTTTTATTATTATTTTTTTAAATTCAAAAGAATCTTTAATAGATAATTCAGAAAGTTCATATATATATTTTTCTAATTTTTTTTTATCAAATTTATCTGATTTAAGAATACTTAAACTTGGCATTAAACTTTTTAAACTTCCTGTTAATCTAGCTGTTAAACTTCCTCCTTTTTTATTTGAATATTTTTTATTTAAATATTTATTATTTGATTTATGTTTTCTTGATAAATTTTTTCTTGAATTAAACCTTTTATTATTTTTTTTTGAATAATACCTTGGCATATAAAATAAACATATAAAATATTCAAATATATAAATATACAAACATACAAACATACAAACATACAAACATACAAACATACAAACATACAAATATACAAATATACAAACAACTATTTATTCATTATCATTGTCAGATCCATTATCATTATCTGATTTGTTATCATTATCTGATTCATTAATAAATTCTAAATCTGATTCTTGATTTTCTGGTTCAGATAAAAGGTCAATATTTAGTTCTTTACTATTCTTGTTTTTATTTACACCTTTTTTAGATAATGAAGATGAAGATAATGAAAATGACGATGATTTACTTGATTTTAAGTTATTTAAATTAGATTGTTGTGAACCAAGATTTAAATTTTTACATATATTTTCGGCATTATTTACTAAATCATTATCAAAACCTTTGTTTCTCAATAATTCTAACGCAATATATTGATTTGATATACCACTTTGTAATTTATATGGATATACAATATTATCTTCTTCATCACGTTTTATTGGTATTTTGTAATTTTTGAATCCATTACCTTCTAAATTAGTTAAGTATGAAAAGTGTGTAGTAATAATAGATATTGAGTTATTGAAACTTGCCAATTTTTCAGCTATGGCATATGCCCCTGAAATACCTTCTTGTGGGTTTGTACTATTAAATATTTCATCCATAACAATAAATGAAAATTTATGTTTTGATAATTCATTGAGTTTTCTAATGTGATTACGTGCTCTATGCATTTCTGCTTCAAATAATGACTCTTTACCCTTACAATCTGGTATATTTAAATAAGTATTAATAAGTGAAAATGGTGTTATTTCCATTGAATTACAAAATGCTATTCCTAATGTTTGGGCTGATATAACAGATAATGAAAGTGATTTTATAAATGTAGATTTCCCACCAGCATTTGGACCAGTAATTAAAATATTATTTGGTTTTTTTCTACCAATTAATATGTCGTTTGAAATTGGTTTTGATAAATAAGGATGGTATAGTTTCTTAGCATTAATTACAGGGTTTTCATTTTCAACATATGTTGGATAGCATACATTCACATTATCTTTTACAAGTAAACATAATGAGTTATAATAATCAATAAGGGCGATTTCATTTACTAGTTCAGTATATGATTCGGAGTTTTGTATTTTATTATAACAAACTAATACTTTTCCTTTATGAGATAATAGAGATGGAGGTGTATTAAATAATTCATTATCAATTATAGGAAAATGATGTTTGATTTCATCAAAATCAAAAATATCTTTTGTTAATTCTTTTAAAGAACATACTTCTTTTGATATTTGATTTGTATTATTTATTTTTTCATGTAAAATATTTATTATATTGTTAGTGCCTCTTGATATTTCAACAGAATTTACAAGGTTTTGGACATAAATAACAAAAGATAATATCATTGAGAAATACTTAGTAATTCCTTGTCCTCCACCCCCCATACCTCCTAAATTAAATCCACCAAAAATAGACATTTTCAATATTTTGAAATAAACATTGAAATCGAATTTAATTTTAGTGAAAAATCTTAAGTATAAATATGGTATTATAAAAAACATAATTGGCGATAATAAACCATAAATTGGGGCAAATACAATTTTAAAAAGCGAATATACTGTTAATACTTCTTCACTATTATTGAGTACTTTTAAGTATTCATGATTAAAATAAACAGCTTCAAAGATTTTTTCTTCTTCAATACTTTTAGGTTTAAGAGTCCATAATATTGTATCTTGTAATTTTGCAATAATATCTAATTTTTCTTGTATTTTTTTAAATTTATCTTCATCTTTTAATAGTTCTTTAATAATTTTTTGTTTTTTCTTTAGTGTCTCAATATTTGTTGTTGGATTATTTAGGCTTATTTTCAATAAACCTTTACCAAAGATTGTTTTAGTTTTATTTATTGTATTAAAAATGGAATTTGAAGGTTTATCAATTCCTTTAAATATTTCTAAATCATTATATGCATTTTGATCAATAATATTATTTTCTATTTTGTTTTTCTTAGTTAATATATTATGTGTTAAATCATGGCATGATTCATAATTAATATTACCACATAAAAGTTCCTTTGTTGTTATTTTTTTTTTGTTTTGTTCATTTTCAGGTTCTTTTTTTTTAAAAATGAAGTCTTCATTTTTTATGACACTCGATAATAAGAACATTTAAATATATATTGTATTTTTTTATTTAAAAACTAACGTATAAATATATTAGGAATCATGAATATTGAAAAGGATGGTGTAGTTTATTTTCTTCAAAAGAATACTGGTGAAGTAAATAATGTTTATTTTGATAGAGTAAATAAAATTATTAGTAATAATCCAAAAAATAAAAATGAATTAGAAAAAATAAAAAATGAAGTTTTATTTGAAATAAATAAAAAACATTTGGATTGTACTTATTAATTAAACGATAAAAATAAAAAATGAAGTTTTATTTGAAATAAATAAAAAACATTTGGATTGTACTTATTAATTAAACGATAAAAATAAAAATATTTTATAAATAATTATTAACTTTTTGTTTTGTTTTTTGTTTTTATAGTTTTTTTTTGTTTTTATGTTTATTTATAATTAATCATTTGAAGCCAAATCATATAGTTCTTCATTAATACCGGCCATTTCATAATGTTCTTCATTTGTACCTGCTAAATCATAAAGCCGTCCAGTATTTAAACCAGCAATATCATAATTTTGTGT
>Ga0222714_10002759_pt1 | contig 18349 bp, 23 predicted proteins | sample C33_3DmetaG_FD_165048 | JGI IMG/M metagenome (GOLD analysis project Ga0222714, IMG submission 165048) | Estuarine water microbial communities from San Francisco Bay, California, United States - C33_3D | ecosystem: Environmental > Aquatic > Marine > Unclassified | place: USA: California...
TGTCCGCACAGCACCTCAACATGCCGCAACTTCGTGACAATCTCTTCCGGCTTGTGTCGTTTGATTCCCATCTTCGATCCTCCAATTCCTAACTATAGGGGCGGACCAAATCAGTGGGGGAGGATCAGTTCGTCCTGTTTTTGAGTCTGATTTTTTCTTCCGAGGAAAACTAATTGCGCGTGGTCATTATCGTACCGCCTTTCCAGTCCTTGCGCGAAAGATTGCACGCGGGTTCGCGAGAAAGTTTAACATAAATATTTTTGATAGAGTTAGCGAAAAGGAGAAGCAGTGGAATTCTTCTGCCTTGCTGGGCAGTAGGGTACGATATTTTTGGCATGATCACACCCCGCACCCGATTTATTTGCGGTTACTTGACGATTTTTTCTCAAGAAATCCGGATTCTCTCGTGCGTAATGCTAAATTCAAATTTAGGAGCCACTCACAATTTGGAATACCTGCGCTGTCGTATGGATTATGTTTCGGAAACGGGGTTGCCTCGAAGAGAGATACAGAGCTTGTTTATATATCCCCAGTAGGGAAGCGGCATCAAAATAGATATGTTCATCGCAAAATCCGGGAAGCTGAGAGGCGAACCCCAAAGTTTATCTGTATGCAGAATATGGATATGGTAGATAGCGCTTCTAGAGACTTTGCGTTTGATTGGCTGCGTAATAAGGTTCTTGGGGGCGATAGTTAATCTCTGATCTAGACCCATTAGAGTGACCAGTGTGCGCTCCCGCCTCTTCCGCCCCTAAACCTCGACCCAGATCGTCACCGGTCCATCGTTCACAAGGCTGACGGCCATATCCGTCCCAAACCGTCCGGTCTCCACCGCAACCCCGAGTTTGCCCATCTCGGCTGCGAAGGCCTCGTAAAGCCGCTCCCCATCGGCGGGTGCGGCGGCGGCGGAAAAGCCGGGGCGGTTGCCGCGCGAGGTATCGGCGGCGAGGGTGAACTGGCTGACGACAAGCGCCGAGCCGCCGGTATCGACGATCGAGCGGTTCATCTTGCCGTCCTCGTCCTTGAAAATCCGCAGTTTGGAAATCTTTGCGGCCAGTTGTCGGGGCTTGTCGTCGGTATCCCCTTGCATGGCGCAGACGAGGATCAAGAGGCCAGGGCCGGAGCGGCCGATCACCTTGCCATCCACCGAAACGCTGGCTTCGCTGATGCGCTGAATGAGGGCTCTCATAATTCTCTCTCCCATGGTGGGTTGGCACCCGCCCGGCTCACCGTCACGGCGGCGGCCTGTGCGCCGAGGCTGAGCGCGTGGCGCAGGGCTGTCTCGCTGAGGGTCTCGATGCCGGTCTTGTTCAGGCACCCTTGCCGCCAGAGCGAGGCGAGAACGCCGGCGTTGAACGTATCCCCCGCCCCGACCGTATCGACAACCGTAACCTTGCGGGCTGGCACGAACATCTCGACGCCCGCCATAAACCCATGCGCGCCCTTGGCACCCTCGGTGATGAGGACGACCTTGGCCCCGCGGGCCAGAACCTCGCGCGCTCCGTCTTCAATGGCTACCTCGCCCAAAAGCCAGCGCAGGTCCTCGTCCGAGAGCTTGACGATATCCGCCATCGCCAGCATCCGGTCGAGCCGTGCGCGGAAGGCCGCTTGGTCGGTAATGAACGAGGGGCGGATATTCGGATCGATCGCGATCACCCGCCGCGCCGCCTCGCGGGTCATCAGCGCCTCGTAGGCGCTGCCGCAGGGCTCGCCCACAAGGCTGATACCACCGAAGAAAAGGGCGTCGGCGTGAGTTTGGGGAAGATCGGCCGGGGTCAGCATCCGGCCAGCGGTGTTCTCGTCGTAGAAGGCATAGGTGGCGTGGCCATCGACCAGCCGGACAAAGGCCAAGGTGGTCGGCCGGTCGGAAATATGCGCCGCCGAGGCGTCGACGTTCGAGGCCTCAAGCGCCTCTCGTAACATCTGGCCGAACAGATCGCTCGAAAGGCCCGAGAAGAATCCGACCTTCGCGCCAAGCCGCCCCAGAGCGATGGCCGTGTTGAACACCGCGCCGCCGGGGTAGGGGGCGAAGGCTGCCTCCCCCGCCGCCGTCTGGCGCGGCAGCATATCGATCAGGGCTTCTCCGCAGGCAAGGATCATGACGAGGCTCCGCTAGCGCAAACACCTTCGCGACTTGCCCGTGAATCCGGCCCGCGTCAAGGCGGCCGCGGATCAATAGCCGCCTTGGTTCTGCGCGGCGATATAGCCGATCACGCCCGCGATGATGAGGCCGACGGCAACCGCGAAGGCGATCTTCCAGCCCGACCACGGCCGCTCGCCCTGAACCCGCCCCGAGCGACCGTTGACGACGAAACGGTAGGTCTTGCCGCGGTATTTGTAAGCGGCCACCCAGATCGGCAGGAGGATATGTTTGAAGGTCACGTCCTTGATCGCCGTATCGACGGTCGTCACCCGCTGATGATCGCCACCGATGTCGAACTTGATGTCGCGCAGGATGATCCGATCCATCTGGTCGCGGGCATCGTCATAGGCGTCTTCAAGGCCGACCTGATAGGCTTCGGCGCGGAACCCGGCGAGGTAGGACGGGCTATAGGGGACCATGGCGCCAAGGTCCCACGGCTGAAGCCCGTCCGTGTATTTCCGCGGCAGGGCTTTGGAGGCGAGCACCAGCACATCGTCGAAGAACCGCGCCACCCGCCCCGATGCAGGCCGCCAGCGGGTCTTGCGGACCTGCACCTGCTGCCGCTTGCCATCGCGCATGACGGTGCGGGTCTCGTAATAGTCGTCGCCGCGCATCCCCGAATAGGACGACTTGGTATCGGCATCGAAGGTCCAGTAGGGGACATAGACCCCCGCCATGGCGCGGCCCTTTCGGGCGTATTGCTGAAGGCCATTGGGGGCAAACCAGAGCCGGCCGAGCCAATCGATCATTGCCTTGCGGGCCTGCGCCTCGTCGAGGGCAAAGGGCAGAAGGCCGCGCGGCTTGATATGGCGGCTGATGCCCGTATCGGTGACGACGGGCGTCGCACAGAAGGGGCATTCGGCGGCGTGGACGGCGGGGTTGAGCTCGGTCTCCGCGCCGCAGTTGGGGCAAGTGACGACTCGGGTCTCCTCCATCTCGGCCTGCGGCAGGCGTTCCTCCACGGCGGCGCGAAAATCAAGCTCGCGGATCGCGCTTGCCGCGTCGTCGCGCTCGCCCACCGCTTGCGTTGCGCCGCAATGATCGCAGTGCATTTCATGGCGCACCGGGTCATAGCGCATATCCGCGCCGCATTGGTCGCAGGGAAAACGGTGCTCTTCGAGCACGCCGTTTGCGGGCCGGTCGTCCATGTTACGCGGCGGGCGGAGGCGGCGGTGGCATCACGGTGAAAAGCTGGGCCAGCTCGGCCACCTCCTCGGCCTTCAACCAGCCGTCTTGCCCTTGGGTCCAGACGAGCGTCTCGCGGGTCAGGGCGCCTTCGGCTGCCATCCGTCCCATGGTTGCTCGGGAATAGGGGCCTTTGGTCGCGCCGTTCTCGGCAACGTGCCAGACGTGTTCGACGGGCGGAGGCGGTGGCGCGGCGGGGGTGGCTGCGGGCATCGCGCCCCACGGGCCCTGTTGGGCCATCGCCAACCCCATGCCGGCCCCAAGCCCGGCCGCCATGCCGCCGCCAGCGGGATTCTGGGCGGCACTGGTCATTGCTTCGGCGGCCGAAAACTGGGCGTAACGGCCAAGATCGCCGACGATGCCGAGCGAGGTCCGCTTGTCGAGCGCGGCCTCGACGGCGGGCGGCAGGCTGATGTTTTCAACGTAAAGCTCGGGCAGGGTCAGGCCGTATTGGCCAATCACCGGATCAATCGCCTTGGCGACGACCTTGCCCAGATCGGCGGAATTGGCGGCCATGTCGAGGACGGGAATGTTCGACACCGCAATCGCCCGGCTGAACTCCTGCACGATGATGTTGCGGATCTGATAGCTGATCTCGTCCATCGTGAACTCGCCATCCGTGCCGACGATCTCGGTCATGAACTTGGCCGGATCGCCGACCTTGACCGTATATGAGCCGAAAGCGCGCAGGCGGGTTGGCCCAAACTCGGGATCTCGGACGATCACCGGCTTCTTTGTGCCCCACTTGAGGTCGGAAAAGCGGGTCGTGTTGATGAAATAGATTTCCGACTTGAAGGGCGATTTGAAGCCGTGATCCCAGTGCTGGAGCGTGGTCAGGATCGGCATGTTGTTGGTCTCGAGCATATAGAGACCGGGTTTGAACACATCGGCGAGTTGCCCCTCGTGGACAAAGACCGCCGCCTGCCCCTCGCGCACGGTGAGCTTGGCGCCATATTTGATCTCGTGGTCCTCGCGCTCGAAACGCCAGACCATCGTGTCGCGCGTGTCGTCGGTCCATTCGATGACGTCGATGAACTCGCCGGTCAAAAAATCGAGAATACCCATCAAACTATCCTTTCACTCAAGCATCTGTGTCTTTTGCCAAAAGCTCCTTGGCAATGAGGCGGGCGATCGGAGCGGCTTCGGCGGCGGTCATGCCGGGCTGAAGGCGCGGATCATAGAGCATTTTCAGCATCATCTCGTCCTGCGTCGTCAGGAGGCCGAACTCTTCGTCATCATTGAAGATCGAGGGCCGGGCGCGCGGGCTGTCGTTGGCAAGGCCCATGCCTTGCGCCAATTCTTCGTGGATGCATGACAGGCGCAGACGATCGGGATGCTCGCCCCGGATCAACGCCACAGCCTTGTCATAGCGCACGCCATCCGCGCCGAACGTGCCGATGACAATGCAAAGCTGGTCTTTCGGCAGGTCGACGACCGTGCGGATCGTGCTTTCATCTATCCCCGGCATCAGTTCGCGCAGACGCGCCTCATATCCTTGCCGATCCAGCTCGTTGAGAAACATCACCACATAGTTGGGGTCGAAAGTGCTCAGACGGATTGGCACTCCTGTCAGGGTCGAGAGCCGGTCGGCATAGTCTTTGACCATGGTCAGATCAGTCTGGCGCTGGGCTGGGGGTATGCTCGCGCCGAATTCGACCGACATGCGGATTGGCTGTTCCCAACGGCGCAGGCGCGAGATTGTCGCCTGGGCCCGCAAGGTGCCGCCATGGGCGACGTATTCGTCGAAGAGCGCAATTCTGACGAAGTTCTGTGCCAGCATCTGGTCGGTGAAAGGCGTGTCGGGCCCGCCGCCGTCGGCACGGATCAGACCTTGCGCCAAGAGCCTGTCCTGAAGCCGCGTGTAGTAGGTGACAAGCACAGCGCTTTCGGCCGACATCACCGGTTCGGGTTCGGGCTCGGGGGCGGGGGCGCCGACCGGCGCGACCTGGCAGGCGGCGAGGAAGGCCGCCGCCGCCAGAGCCGCGAAGGATCGGCCATGGATCCCCTCCGCCGCTATCACTTGCCTGTCGCCGTCCCGATATTGTCGCCGGTGCCGGTGGCGCGGGCCTTGGCAGAGGCCAGCGTGTCGCGCAGGTCGGCCTCGAGCTTCTTGAGGTCTTCCTCGGCGGCGGCGCGCTTGCGCTTGCCCTCGTCGGCGATGGCGAGGCTTTCGTTGATCGTTTCGATCAGATTGGCATTGGCCGACTTGATCGCCTCGATGTCGAAGACGCCGCGCTCCATCTCGGTGCGGATCGCCTTGTTGGCCATACGCAGGTTTTCGGCGTTGGACTTCAGAAGGTCGTTGGTCAGGTCATTGGCCTCGCGCACCGCGCTCGCCGCTTCGGCGCTGCGCTGGATGTTGACGGCCTGCGCCAGCTGCGTCTCCCAAAGGGGGACGGTGTTGACAAGGGTCGAGTTGATCTTGGTGACGAGCGACTTGTCGTTTTCCTGCACCAGCCGGATCGAGGGCAGAGACTGCATCGTGACCTGACGTGTCAGCCTCAGATCATGCACCCGCCGTTCGAGATCATCGCGCGCCGCGCGCAGATCGCGCAGCTCTTGCGCCTCCATGACGGCCTTGTCCTCTTTGGCCTTGGCAACCTTGGCTTCCTTGGCGGGGATGGTCTTGCCGTCAAGCTCGGCCAGCTTGGCCTCGCCCGCCGCGATATAGAGGGCCAACTCGTCATAGAAGGCGAGGGTCTTGTCATAAAGCTGATCGAGGCTTTCGATATCCTTCAAGAGCGTATGTTCATGGCGCAAGAGATCGTCGGTGACCTTGTCGATCTGGGTTTGCACAGACTCGTAGCGGGCAACGAATTTCGCCATCGGCGCAGCGCTGCCGGTAAGCTTTTCCCACCAGCTGCGCTTGCGGCGCACGTCGAGTTCGCTCACCGAAAAGCCGCGAATAGTTGTGACGATCTCGCGCAGGCTGTCGCCTGCGGGGCCCACATCCTTATTGCGCACGCCTTGCAGCATGGATTGGCTGATCTCTTGCAGACCGGCCTGCGCCCGCGAACCGAAACCGACGATCGAGCCGGTATTGTCCATGTCGATCTCGGCCATGCGCTTCTTGATTTCCGCGCCGGTCGCCTTGTCGGCCGTCTCGAGCGGCACCAACGCACCCACCGGTTCGGGCAGAATCGCTTGCGTCACCTTTTCAACCTCGGCCAGCGCGGCTTGCGCCTTCTTGCGAACATCTTCCGACATGAAACTCTCCCTTGAAACTAATCTGGTCTGACGCCTTCGCGCTGCAAACGATCACGAAGCACCTTGATTTCGATATCCATATCCGTGCGGTCATCCAAAAGCATATGGCTTGTCTGTGCCGCGAACTGGGTTTCGAGATCGCCCAGCAGCGTCTCATAGGCCGTCCGCGCGGCCTCATCGCGGCTGTGACGATAGAAATCCGCGAACTTGACCGAGGCATCGCGCGCACCGATCAGATAGACGCTGAGATACTTGCGCGCGCCGGTCAGGTCGCGCGGGTCTTCCTCGACCTTGCGGATCAGACGCCGAACCGAAGCCGCAAAAGCGGCGACGCGGGTGTCGAGCCTGCGGTCCTTCAGCGCGGCGATATGATCGGTCATGGCGCTGAGATAGTCCTCGGCCTCGTCCACGACCCGCGCCACGCGGTCTTGCTGAAAGAGGTCCACGCCCTCAAGCCGTTTGTCGGCAAGCGGATCGATGCCGAAGGCCGCGAGGTGCAGCGCAGCGGTCGCCAGCCCGTAGAGCGAGGCTCCGACCACATCGACGCCGCCAGCCGTTGCGGCAAGGCCAATGCCCGCGCCGGCAAGCGCTGCGGCGAAGATCTTGCGTGGGAATGCCGGGCGGCGAGCAACCTTTCGGTCGTGATAGGCCGCCTCGGCCCGCAGGCCTTCGCGCAAGAGCCAGGCGCCAAGGGCAAGCACACCGCCGGCCGCGACCGAGGTGACAAGCCGCTCGGGCCCGGCGCCGATATGGGCAAGAACCACCAGAACCGGCGGGACAAACATCAGGTTCGACCTGAATCCGGCCGCATCCACCCGACGGTGCTGTGCAGGGGCCAATCCCGGCTCTTTGTCAGTGCCGGGGCTAAAGCGGCCCTGATAGCGCTCGGCCATCAGACGGTTCCGATCCAACCGACGGTGACGCCAAGCATCAGGATGATCAGAAGAACGAAGGAAACAGACCGCAGAACGTTTGGCATTGGCGCGCCTTTCGCAATCGGGGGGAGATCGGCCACGGCTCGGGTAAGCGTCGCCAGCGAGGTCAAGGCGATGGCGACCGCCGCGATCAGGAAAACAAACAGGATCAGACGCGTCATGGGCCCCGCTCCGTTGATAAATGAGAAAGATATGTAAAGCCGCGGGAGAATGCGAGGGTCAAGCGACGTATAATTCCAAAGAACGGGGCGGCTTGGCCCTAGTCCCGCGGCGCGCGCGAAGGTTTGCGGCCCGGCTTTGCGTCAACTTGCTTTGGCGCAGGTTTGCGCTGGCGCTGAGGTTTGAGTCTCGGCGTTTGCTCGCCCGAGCTATCAAGGCCCAGTTGTTCGCGCAGCACCCGCCGCTTGATCTCTTCCACCTCGCCTGCCTTGAGCTTGCCAAGCTGGAATGGTCCGTAAGACACCCGGATAAGCCGTGTCACTGTGGCGCCGACAAATTCGACCGCGCGGCGGATCTCGCGGTTCTTGCCTTCGCGAAGGCTGATTGTCAGCCAGGTGTTCGAGCCCTGTTCGCGATCGAAGGTCACGATCATCGGCTGGTATCTCACCCCATCGACCTCGATCCCCGCGCGCAGCTTGTCGAGAGCGGCATCGCCGATAGGGCCATAGACCCGCACCCGATAGCGGCGCAACCAGCCCGTGGAGGGCAGTTCGAGCTTTCGCTTGAGTTCGCCGTCATTGGTGAGAAGCAGAAGTCCCTCGGAAGTCAGGTCGAGCCGCCCTACGGCCATGACCCGCGGCATATCGGCGGGCAGGTTGTCGAAAACGGTCGGGCGGTCTTTCTCGTCGCGGGTTGTGGTCACAATACCCGAGGGCTTGTGATAAAGCCAAAGCCGCGCTGGCTCGGCCTCGGCTACCATCTTGCCGTCGACGACGATCCGGTCCTTCTCGGTCACGTTGAGAGCCGGGCTCACGATCACCTTGCCGTTCACGCTCACGCGCCCTTCGGCGATCATGCGCTCCGCATCGCGGCGCGAGGCTATGCCCGCGCGGGAGAGGGTTTTGGCGATACGCTCGCCGATTTTCGGTGTCTCGGTCATGCAATCCGCCTACGCTTTGCTGCGGCGCGAAGCAAGGGGGCTTGCCGGAGCGGGGTTGAGCAGGGAAAAAGGGCCATGGAATTCAGATCGTTCATGGATGTTGCACTTGATGAGGCCCGCGCTGCCGCCGCGCGGGGCGAGGTGCCGGTGGGCGCTGTGATCGTCGGGCCGTCCGGCATTGTCGTGGCGCAAGCGGGCAACCGCACACGCGAGATGAACGATCCCACCGCGCATGCGGAAATTCTGGCCATTCGCGCCGCCTGCGCCGCCCTCGGTGACGAGCGTCTTGCCGGCCACGATCTTTATGTCACGCTTGAACCTTGCCCGATGTGCGCCGCCGCGATCTCGTTCGCGCGGATAGGCCGGCTCTATTTCGGCGCGTCCGATCCCAAGTCGGGCGGTGTTCTTCAGGGGCCACGGGTCTTTGATCAGCCTCAATGTCATCACAAGCCAGAGGTCTACGATGGGCTTCAGGAGCGCGAATCAGAGGCGCTCTTGAAGTCATTCTTTCAGCAGAGGCGTTCGCTTCAGGGGCAGGAGACGACAGATGGCAAATCGTGAGGACCTCGCAGAGTTTGTGAAAGAGGCGCTGGCCGCCGGCCACGGCCGAAAGGCCATCGAGGCAGAGCTGGACGCCGCCGGCTGGTCTGGCGGTGAGGTGCGCGAGGCGCTCGCGGCCTATACCGACAGCACGTTCCGCCCGCCCGTGCCGCGCCCGAGGCGCATCGTTTCCGCGCGCGATTTTCTTGTCTACGCGCTCATCTTCGGATCCCTTCTCATGTTCGCTTTCGCGCTGGGCGGGATGATCTTCATTGGGATCGACCTCGCCTTCGGCAATATCGACATCGACGCCTATGACACCATTACCAAGGCCGAGGCGATCGAGAACGCACAGCGCGGGATGCGCGAATTCTTCTCGGCGGTGATCGTGGCATGCCCGGTCTATTTCTGGATGTCCTACCGCGAACTGCGCCGCCGCCGCGCCGATCCGGGGCTTGCCCGCTCGGCGATCCGGAAATGGCTCACCTCGGTCGCCATGCTGGTCGCCTCGGGCGTTCTGGCAGGCGATCTTGTCGCGGCCATCGGCGGGCTCCTGAATGGCGAGACGTCGGCCTCGTTCATCCTCAAATGCGCGACCGTCGCGGTAATTTCTGGCGGAGTGCTGCTCGTCTACCTGCGGGATTTCCGCAACGACGACGCCTAGATCACGATCGGTTCAAGCACCTCGGGTTCGATCACGTCAACCCCCGGAAGGCCGGCGCGCAGAGCGTCGGCCTTTTGTTCAAGGAGGGGGAAGGTGCGATAATGGCAGGGGATAACCGTCTTGAAGTTGAAGTATTTTTTCGCGGCATAGGCCGCGCGCTTCATGTCCATCGTGAAATGCCCTCCGGCGGCCAGGATGCCGATATCGGGATTGTGGTATTCGCCCATCCAGCCCATGTCGGCCATGATGTCGGTATCGCCCGAGACATAGATCGTATGGCCTTCGCCTGCGATCATGTAGCCGGCCTCGGCCCCGGCATAGACTGGCCCGTGCGGCCCCGGCATCGACGAGGAATGCACCGCATTGACCATTGTCACCGCGACATTGCCCAGTTTGATCGTCCCGCCCTTGTTGAAGCCGGTCACATTGGTGCCATGCTTTGCCGCCCAGTGGCTCATCAGGTCGTAGATGCCGCAAACTTGCGCGCCGAGATCGGCGGCAAGGGCCGGAACCTCCGAGGCGTGGTCGCCGTGGCCGTGGGTCACGAGAATGGCGGTCGTTCCCGTCGTGGCTTCGCCTTCGCGCTCTTCGGGGAAGAGGGGATTTCCTTTCAGCCAGGGGTCGATCAACAGAACCTGATCTTCGATCTCGATGCGGAAACTCGCGTGTCCAAGCCAGGTGATTTTCATGCCGTCCTCCTGTAATTCACTTTACAAGGATAACCGCAGAACCGGAGCAGGCAATGGATTGGATGCAGCAGTTCGACGACTATTGCGAAAGGACCGATTTCGCCTTCTGGTCGGAGCCTCTGAACGCCGTCACCAATCTGGCCTTCCTGATCGCCGCGATCCTCATGCGGCGGCGCACGCAGGGCCTCTGGATGGGGCGGCTTCTGAGCTTTCTCGTGGGCGTCATCAGCGTCGGCAGTTTTCTCAACCATACCTTCGCCACCGTCTGGGCAGGGGCCGCCGACACCCTGCCCATTGCGCTCTTCATCCTGACCGTCCTGTTTGCCACCAACCTCCATATCGTCGGGATGAAGACTTGGCAGGCAGGGCTGGCCACCTTGGGCTTCTTTCCTTTCGCCGCGCTGGCCTTGCCGCTTCTCGGGCGCATCCCCTTTGTCGAGATTTCGGGCTTTTACTGGACCGTGCCGATCCTCCTGGTCGGCTACGGGCTTTTCCTGCGGGGCAGGGCGCCCGCTACGGCCAAGGGCTATTTCTTTTGCGCGGGGCTTTTGGGCCTTTCGATCGTCGTCCGCTCGCTCGATATGATCCTGTGTGAAATCTGGCCCCACGGCACCCATTTCCTCTGGCACGTCATCAACGGCCTTATGCTGGCCTCGATGATCGAAGTTTACCGGCGGCATATGCTTGCGGCAGCGCAGCCGGAGCGTTAAACGCGGGTCCGACCCATTTGACGGAGAGACGTATGTCGATCGACGTAGATACCGCGCGGCGGGTGGCCAAGCTGGCCCGCATCAAGGTTGAGGACGAGGCGCTGCCGGCGCTCGCCTCCGAGTTCAGCGCCATCCTCGGCTTTATCGAGCAGCTGAACGAGGTCGATGTGACGGGCGTCGAGCCGATGACCTCGGTCACGCCCATGCGTCTCAAGCGCCGCGACGACGTTGTGACCGATGGCAACCAGCAGGCCGCCGTTCTGAAAAATGCGCCCGATGCGCGCGAGGGCTTTTTCGCGGTGCCGAAGGTGGTTGAATAATGTCCGAACTGACCAAACTCACCATCGCCGCCGCCCGCGACGCCATGCGCAAGGGCGAGCTGACCTCGGCCGAGCTGACAGGCGCGTGCCTCAAGGCGATCGACGGGGCCGATGCGCTTAACACCTTCGTCCACAAGACGCCCGAGATCGCGATGCATCAGGCCGCCGCCGCCGATGCGCGCCGCGGGGCAGATGCGCCCTCGCTCAACGGCATCCCGCTTGGCATCAAAGACCTCTTCTGCACCAAGGGCGTGCCCTCGCAGGCGGCGTCGAACATCCTTGAAGGCTTCAAGCCCGAATATGAATCGACCGTCACCACCCAGCTCTTCGCCGATGGCGCGGTCATGCTCGGCAAGCTGAACATGGACGAGTTTGCCATGGGGTCCAGCAACGAGACCTCCTGCTATGGCGATGTGGTCAACCCATGGCGTCGCGGCAATGATGATACGGCGCTGACCCCCGGCGGCTCTTCGGGCGGCTCGGCTTCGGCTGTGGCGGCCGATCTCTGCCTTGGCGCGACCGGCACCGATACCGGCGGCTCGATCCGCCAGCCCGCCGCTTTTGTCGGGATCACCGGCATCAAGCCGACCTATGGCCGCTGCTCGCGCTGGGGCATCGTTGCCTTTGCCTCTTCGCTCGATCAGGCCGGCCCGATGACCAAGGACGTGCGCGACGCGGCGATCATGTTGCAGGCCATGTCGGGGCATGACCCCAAGGATTCCACCAGCGCCGATATTCCGGTGCCGGATTTCGAAGCGGCCCTGACCGGCGACATTCGTGGCAAGACCATCGGCATTCCCAAGGAATACCGGATGGACGGGATGCCGGCCGAGATCGAAAAGCTCTGGGCCGACGGCACCGCCATGCTGAAAGCCGCTGGCGCCAAGATCGTGGATATCTCGCTGCCGCACACGAAATACGCTCTGCCCGCCTATTATGTGATCGCGCCCGCCGAGGCCTCGTCGAACCTTGCCCGCTATGACGGGGTGCGCTTCGGCCACCGCGCCAAGCTCAGCCACGGCGACGGCATCACCGAGATGTATGAAAAGACCCGCGCAGAAGGCTTTGGCCACGAGGTTCAGCGCCGGGTGATGATCGGCACCTATGTGCTCTCGGCCGGTTTCTACGACGCCTATTACAACCGCGCCCGCCGCGTGCGTGCCCTGATCAAGCGCGATTTCGACAATGTTTTTGCCGAAGGCGTCGACGCGATCCTGACGCCCGCCACCCCTTCGGCCGCCTTCGGCCTTGGCGAGATGGCCGAGGCCGATCCGATCCAGATGTATCTCAACGACGTCTTCACCGTGACGGTCAACCTTGCCGGTCTTCCAGGCATCGCCGTCCCGACCGGGCTGGACGCGCAGGGGCTGCCGCTCGGGCTGCAGTTGATCGGTCGCCCATGGGAAGAGGCTGATCTGCTGAATGTCGCCTACTCGCTGGAACGAGCGGCGGGATTTGTAGCCAAGCCCACGCAGTGGTGGTAAGACGCCGCTCAAAAGCCAGAGGCTCGGAGTAGGTGCGGTGAACAAAGTTCTGATGATGGGCGTGGCCCTTGCGGCCCTTTCGGCCTGTGTTCAGGATATCCCTGACAGCGGCGCGGGCGTCGGCTTTGGCGATTACGATGCCTATCAGGAGCAGCTTGCCCGGCAGGAAGCTGCGCTCGCCCAAGCATCGCTGAGCGATCAGACGGCATCGACCGGCACGATCTCGAGCGAAGAGCTTGCGGCGCTGGGAATCGGCCAGGGCGACGCGCCGACAGCGACCACAAGCACCACTACTCCGGTCGGCTCCGAGCCAGTCCAGCCCGAGCCGATCTCGAACGGGGGCATATCGGACGAACAGGATTTCTCGGCGGTGGCCGAGCGCGAGACGATCGAATCCGACGCCGCCCGCCTTGCCGCCAATGCCGCGCAGTATCAGGTGGCGGAAGTAACCGCCCTGCCGGTCAGGGAGGGCGATGAAGGGCCGAATATCGTCGAATACGCACTAGCGGCCCCCAACAAGCTCGGTCAGCCGTGGTATAGCCGGTTGCAGCTGTTCAGCCAGACGCGCTTTGAGACCAACTGCGCCAAATACAACACCCCCGACGACGCACAACGCGATTTCCTTTTGAACGGCGGCCCCGAGCGCGACCCGATGGGCCTTGATCCCGATGGCGACGGCTTTGCCTGCGGCTGGGACCCCGAGCCCTTCCGGCTGGCGTTCGGCATGGCGGCGGGCAACTGAGACCCGTTGACCTGCCGCCCGGCAAGACATACCTACCCCGTGCGCGGATGGCTGGATGACCGCGGGCCCTTCGGGGCACGAGGAAAGTCCGGACTCCAAGAAGGCAAGGGTGCCGGGTAACGCCCGGCGGGGGTAACCCCAGGGAAAGCGCCACAGAGATCAGACGGCCGCGCGTGCGCGGTCACGGTGAAAAGGTGGGGTAAGAGCCCACCGCGGGACTGGTAACAGGACCGGCACGGCAAGCCCCACCCGGAGCAATGCCGAATAGGGGCCTCGCGCGGGCGTGATCGGAGCGGCAACGCCCCGATATCCCCGCAAGGACGCCTGAACCCGAGAGGCCCGGGTTGGCAGCTGGAGGCGCGGTGGCAACATCGCGTCTAGACGAATGGTCATCCAAGGGGGCAACCCCGGGACAGAATCCGGCTTACAGGCCATCCGCGCATTTCTTTCACCTTTGGCGGTTGACTCCGCCACGGCGGCGGGTAAAAGGCGGCTTCGATACGAGATTTACGCGATGCGCCATGACTGGCCCGCGATCAGGAGACAAGAGCCATGGCGAAGCCGACCACCATCAAGATCCGCCTGAACTCCACCGCGGGGACCGGGCACTTCTATGTCACCAAGAAAAACGCTCGCACCATGACCGAGAAGATGACCGTACGAAAGTTCGATCCGGTCGTGCGAAAGCATGTCGAATACAAGGAAGGCAAGATCAAGTAAGATCGCCCAAATTGAAACCGACAAGGCCGCGCACCGAGACCGGAGCGCGGCCTTTCTCTTTGGCGGCTCCGGTGTTTCCTCCCTGACGAAAGGAGCCATCCATGCCCCTGACCCATTTTACCCTGACCCGCCAGAGCGATGGCGCCGTCTGCCCCTTCATCGCCGACGGGACACGGTTTGGCTGTATCCGCTATGTCGACGTCAAAGGGCGCATCACCATTCACTGGCATCCGCGTTGGGGCTGGTGTGCGGCGGACGAGGCCGGAGAGGTTGTCGGCCTCTCGCTTGCTATGCCGCGCGCCGAACAGCGCAACCGCCCGCCAGAGGGCCTGTGGGTCAGCCGCAAGGGCGAGGCCTCGCACGTCTTTGATCTGCGTTGGGGGCAGGGGGCCGAGGCGGAAGCGGCTTGATCCGGAATCGTCGGGAGGGTTCTTGAAACCTGTCCAAATCATCCCATGTTTAGCGTATTAACATTTGGAGGATGCTTTCATGACTGAAGAGAATTCCGACCGCCGCCGCAGCTGGATCGACGAGATCGAGGTCGCCAGCGAAAAGCTGATCGAACGGATCAAGGAGCTTGCCCAAGACGCCAGCGTTCAACGCCTGCGCGTGAAGGACAAGGACGGCGATATTGCCGTAGATATTCCGCTGACCATCGGCGCCGTGACTGGTGGTGCGGTGGTTCTTGCCGCACCGACACTTGCGGTCTTGGGCGTGCTCGCCGCCTTTGCGGCCCGCGTCAGGGTCGAGGTGATCCGCGATCCCGACGTGGCGCCGAAGGAAGAACAGCCAAAGCCGGAAAACAAGGCCGAATAAGGTCCCGTGCGCACGGCGGGAAAGGGCTGGTCGTTTGACCGGTCCTTTTGCGTTCAGCGGACCTTGCGTTCCACATGTCCGCGAAAGCGATCGAGAATCGCCTGCCAGCCCTCGCGCTGCTGTTCGATGCTGTGGATCTCTTCGGCGTCGAACTCTTCCCGCACGGTGACCCCCTCGGGGCCGTCCTCGAAGATCACCGTCATCACCCGCCCGCCGAACTCTGCGTCGATCCGGCGCAGCGGCTCGATCAGGGTATAGGTGCCTTCGAAATCGAAGCCAAAGCTGCCGTCCTTGGCCTCCATCCGCGAGCGGAAGGTGCCGCCGGGCCGAAGATCGACCGTCGACGAGGTGGTGTGCCAGTCGTCTGAGGCGGCGTTCCAGGCCATAATGTCGGCGGGGGTGGTCCAGGCGTCCCAGATAATCCGGATCGGCGCTTTGATTGTTGTCTCGACAGTTATTCGCATGGCGGTAGGCTCCAACAGGTTGCGCCGGAATCAAGCCCGATCACGTGGCAAAAGAAAAGGGCCGGTCGATTGACCGGCCCCTCTGCCTGGTTGCTTCTGCGGCTTATTCGCGGTTGCCGAACAGTTGCAGCAGGAACATGAACATGTTGATGAAGTCGAGATAGAGGTTCAGCGCCCCCATGATCCCGGCTTTCGCCAGCCACTCCTGGTCGCCATGATGGGCGTGGGCCAGGTAGGTGTTCTTGATGTTCTGGGTGTCATAGGCGGTGAGGCCCGCGAAGATCAGGACGCCGATCGCCGAGACCGCGAACATGATGGCGGGCGAGGCCAGCCAGATGTTGACGATCGAGGCGACCAGAAGGCCGATCACACCCATGATCAGGAACGCGCCCCAGCCCGAGATGTCTTTCTTGGTGGTATAGCCCCAAAGTGACAGGCCGGCGAAGGCGATCGCCGTCACCAGAAAGACCTGAACGATCGAGAAGCCGGTGAAGACGGTGAAGATCCAGCTGATCGACACGCCCATCGCCGTGGCGAAGGCATAGAAGAAAAGCTGCGCGCCGGCGGCCGACAGGCGATTGATCATCGCGCCGAAGGCAAAGACCATCGCCAGTGGCAGGAACATCACCAGCCACTTGAGCGGCGACGCATAAAGCGCATAGCCGAAATCTGTCAGGTATTTGTCGGCGCCGATCTGATACATCGTCGCGGCATCGGTCACGGCAAGGCCGGCGATGGCCCACGAGGCCAGCGCGGTGATGACCATCCCCACCGACATCGTGCCGTAAACCTTGTTCATATGGGTGCGAAGACCTGCGTCGATCTGGGCGGTGCGAACACCGGCGCCTGCGCGGGCCGTCTGATAGTCAGCCATTGTTATCCTCCAGTTTGGGCGCGGCGCGGCGGGATGGCCGCGCGCTTGCGATGAATATTGTAGTTTCGACGCCCCTTTTCAAGAAGAACAGGCGCGGAAAAGACGATGTTATCGAGGGGTGACGACAACCTTGCCTGTGGCCTTCCGCTCCGACAGGAGCGCAAGCGCCTCTTCCGCGCGTTCCAGCGGCAGCACATGGCTGATATGGGGCTTCAGGCGGCCCGCGGCATACCAGTCCATGACCTCCGACAGGCTATCGCGCTGGGCCTCGGGCGCGAAGGTCAGGTAGCCGCCCCAGTAAAAGCCGATCACGGTGATGTTCTTGACCATCAGGATATTGGCAGGAATCTTCGGCACATCGCCGCTGGCAAAGCCGATCGAGAGGATGCGCGCCTCGCGGTTGCAGGCGCGGAACGCGGCGTCGAAGGCCGCGCCGCCAACCGGATCATAGACCACATCCGCGCCACCCAGCGCCTTGATTGCGGCGGTGAGATCGGCGCTTGCGTCGATCAGATGGTCGGCGCCGGCCGCCCTGGCGACGGCAAGCTTGTCGGCCCTGCGGGCCACGGCGATCACCTTTGCGCCAAGCGCCTTGCCGACTTCGACAGCCGTAAGCCCTACGCCGCCCGCCGCTCCGAGAACGACAAGGGTCTCTCCGGCCCGAAGCTGCGCCCGCCGGGTCAGGGCGAGATGCGACGTTCCGTAGGCGATCTGCAGGCCCGCGGCGACCTCGTCGGGCATTGCATCAGGGACGGCCCGGCAGGCGGCGGCGGGAAAGACGCCCCGCTCGGCAAGGCCGCCCGAGCCGCCGACCAACGCCACTCGAGCGCCCACAGGAGGGACCGAGACGCCCTCACCCTGTTCAAGAACCCGACCGCAGACCTCAAGCCCGAGCGTGAAGGGGGCGGGCGGGGTTTCCTGATAGGTTCCCTTCGCCATAAGAAGGTCGGCAAAGTTCAGGCCACAGGCAAGAATCTCGAGCAGAACCTCGCCCCGACCGGGCTTTGGTTCAACGATATCAACAAGTTCCGGCGATTTCTCATGCGAGAGAACCTGATATGCCCGCATCTCTTGCCTCCTGATTTGACCATCAATCTAGCTGGTTGAAAACGAGGGACAACAGCAAATCGAGCTGATATGCAACCTATACGGGATCGTTTATTCCTATACTAAAGGCTAGGTAGAGACACCGACGTTTTTGTGTTCTTTTCCCGTGAGAAAGCGCCGAATCCAAAGTCGGGGGCGCTGGTTCGGCTGGGGGGTCGGACGGCTCGTTAACGCGACCGGAATGGAGTGTATTATGGCGCACGCAGTGGATGTTCATGTTGGCAAGAGAATCCGTCATCGGCGCTGGATGAATGGAACAACACAACAGCAACTGGCCGATGCCGTAGGGATCAAGTTCCAGCAGATCCAGAAATACGAAACCGGAATGAATCGCGTCAGCGCCTCCCGTCTGTGGGACATCGCCCATGCACTGGACGTGCCTGTCACCTTCTTCTTCGAGGGGATTGACCAGAACCCGCCCGCGACCGACAGCAACAGCGCGATGCCGACGGATATTCTGTCCGACAAGGAGGCGCTTGAGCTCTTGCGATCCTACTACGCGATCCCGGAAAATCAGCGCCGCCGTCTCTTTGATCTGGCTCGCGTTTTGAGCGAAGTCGCCTGATCTGCGGCGCTTGACCGGCTAGGTCCGAGCCTTTACCCGCAAGAAGAACCTTGAGGGCAGGCAGATGCGGAACATACTTGATGAC
>Ga0222714_10002763_pt1 | contig 18338 bp, 22 predicted proteins | sample C33_3DmetaG_FD_165048 | JGI IMG/M metagenome (GOLD analysis project Ga0222714, IMG submission 165048) | Estuarine water microbial communities from San Francisco Bay, California, United States - C33_3D | ecosystem: Environmental > Aquatic > Marine > Unclassified | place: USA: California...
TTTCTTTGCCATGTCGTTTCCTATTTCTTGCCCGGGCGCTCGACCGGGGCCTCTTTGGTGAACTGGTTGTAGATCGGGCTGACCCATCGGAGCGCAAGTTTGCGCTCACCACAGAACCACGGGATCGAGGCGGCCTCCTGGTTCGTCGAGAAGTCTTCCGGCTCGGTGTTGCCGTCGTTGATCTCCGGGTCGGGTTGGTTGCGGGTCTCGCCTTTCACGGGTTGGGCCTCCAGATGGTCGTGAGTCTCGACCGATAGGTTGCGTCCTCGATGGTGGACACGGTCGTTCCGATGCCGTCGAGCGCGTGGATGAAACGACCGTTGCGGAGCGCCACCCCGAGGTGGTGGACGATCCGGCCAATGCGGAACCCGAGGACGTCCCCGGGCAGCACCTCCGCATCGTGGGGAAGCTGCGTGAATCGTTCCGCCATGGCCTCGAAGAACGGGTTTGCGAGTGAGTCCTCACCAAACCGGCCGTGGGAGATCGGTACTTCCGGGATCATGACCTCGCCCCAACCCGCGGCGGCGTAGAGTGCGCCCGCGAGGGTATGGCAGGAAACGCCCAGGCCCTTTGCCGATGAGTTGGCAGCGAACGGCGTCCCGATCCAAGTGGCGGCCTCGGATTCGAGCGCGTCGATGCGCTCCTCGGTGAACCATGTAGGCGTCATTTCTTACCCCCTCCGATATTCTGAGAGACTTTTACAAGCGACGGATTTGTCGCGGGCATGAACGGGTGGCCTCCGAAGTTGACGTAGTTGGCGAACTTGTCCACGCACGTCGCTTTTGCCCCGTTGCAACCCGGGTAGAGTTTCACGGCTGAGAACGGCGTCGGGAACGGGCTCGGATCCCTGGCCAACGTGATCGTCAGCGCTCCGGCGGCCGCGGCGGTGTTGTCGATGATCGCCCGGCGGCTGAGTGACGCCCCGGAACCGAACTCGGCCCAGCCTCCAGCAAACCAGCCCGCGGTGATCGTCGGGACCGTCCCGATGGTTCGGGCGAGCCCGGTGAGATCGAACGTGAACGGATAGCCAATGGTGCCCGGGTTGCTGAGTGTCGCGGTGAACTGCCAGGCGGCGCTGGCCAGGCCGCAGCCGGGTGAGAACAGCGCGTGGTTACAGCCGACCTGCATTCTGAAACGCGGATAGATGCGGTCGAACACCGTGCCCGCGGAAACGGCCTTTGCGGTGAGTCTGGAGCCTCGAACGGCCAACCCGATGATGTCCCCGGTGAAAAGCACCGTGGCGTTGCTGCCGGTCGCCCCGGACACGTCCACCGATGAGATGGTCAGCCGGACCGGGGCCTCGGCCTGGGCAGTCGCCAGCCTGGCCAACGGATCCCCGGCGATGATCTCAGACCGGACCTCGATCTCGTCGCGGTCGAGGAACAGCGACTGTTTGACCGCCCCGTGATCCATGCGGCGGGCGGTGTAGGTGTTCGCCCCGACGGTCAGGTCGGACTCGTAGCTGGTCAGCCTGGTTGTCGTCGTCGTCGCCCCGATTGTCTGGGCCAGTTCGTAGATGTAGCCCCGAGTCGTCAGGAGCCCGATGGTCGTCCCGATGGTTTCGTCGGCGGCCGGCGAATATTCCGGCGGGAGTTCGACGACGGAGACCGCCCCCTGGGCAACGGATCCCATGATGAACTCGAGACCGATGCGCGGCTTGTCGAGCCGGGCAAGGACCAACGTGGCCACCACGGTATCGGCCGCGGCGAATGCTCCCGGGGCGCTGTTGAGGTTGACCGTCGTCCCGACGATGGTGGAACTCCTCGAGAATGCCTGGATCCCGGTCCCCTGGATGAACGCAAGGTAGTCTCCGGCCTGGATCCCGGCGGCCGACTGCACCGACAGCGCGGATGATCCGGCGGCCAAGTCTGCGGCCATCACGGCGGCAGAATGCCACGTCGGCGTCCAGAACGGCTTGCCGGCCCCGTGGTCGGCGAAGAATCGCAGCAACTTCCAGCACTCGGCCGACGACTGGGTGACGGTGCGGAACTGGGCTTCCCTGGCGTTTGTCTGCGGGTAGATCGTCTCGAACGGGGTCCGGCCAAAGCCCAGTTGCTCGCGGATGATACGGACGGAAAACGACTCGGGCACGTCGCGCCAATCCAACGCGGTCGGCCACAAGCGCGGGTTGCTCGCGTACCCGGCCAGGTTGGGGCCACCCTGGAAAGTCTGACTCCCCGGGATGAGCGCGTAGGTCGTCGGCCCGGTCTCGGTGAAATCGACGTCGAACTGGGCGACCGTGGCATTGAGCCACAGCATTTCCCGATCTTCCAGGCGTCCCCAGAATGCCGGGGCGACCATGTCACCGGCCAACACCCACCCGGGCTCCACCGTGGTGTAGAGTTCCCAGGTGGACCAGTCGGCCTTGTAAGCGACCCGGAGACCGGTTACGGCGATGTTCGCCCGGTTTGCCCACGTCTCGGCCAGCGGCCAGAACGGGACGATGACGGGTTGCGCCTGGTAGCCTCTCAGCGCGTTTTTGAGCGTGAAAGCGTCGGTGCCCTGGACGGTGACCCTGAACCGCAGCTTGGCCCGCATCGTCGCGGCGTGGGGGCGTCTGGCCTCGCGGCCGGTCAGCCCCTCCTCGAACTGGCTGACAAGGTCGAACGTCGCGCCAACCGGCGATCCCCAGTCCGGGGCGTCGTTGAGTAAGAGAACCGATTGACCGGCGAACGTGGTTGAGATCATGCGCGGGAAAACTCGTGGGCGTGTTGTCGCATGATGTCCACCAACACCGTCCGGCCGTCGTTGGACTTCGCCCAGTCAGCGAGCCTGGCCGGGTTGTCGAAGACTCCCATGTTGAGGGTGATCGGACCCGGGGCGGCCGGCGACGTGAAGGCACCCGGATCGGATGCGCCCGCGGCGGTCATGGCCTGGAGCGTGGACAACCCGATGCGGTCCACAGCGTCGGCCGGGACCACGAACTCGCCACGGTGGACGATGCCGGCCACGTCGTTTGGGTTGCCGTCGCCCGTGTAGCCGCCCGTCTTGAATGCGGCCAGCGACTGCGCGAGGACCATGCCCTGGGCTCCAAGGATGAATCCGGGAGCGGCGGCCGCGGCAGCACCGTAGGACGCGATGGTGGCCAACGTGGCGGGCGTGGCCCAGACCGCACTTGAGGCGGCAGCGATTGGCATCGTAGCGGCCAAGCTGGCGGCCATGATCGACTTGCCCACCGTGGCCATGAGGATCTGAGTCGCCACCCACCGGACGCCCATTTGGACGATGGACTGGACGATGGTGGTGAGAATCGTGGTCCCGATCATCATCAGGGCCTGACCCCAAGACATCGTTCCCATGATGAGCCCCGTGATCCCGTTCGAGATGGACGAGATCGCGGAGTTGAACACGTCGGCGAACGTCGAAGCCATTTGCTGGGCAACCGTTCCGAACTGGTTTTGGAGTTGAACGACGGTGGCCTGGAAGTTCTCCCCGAACGATTCCGGCGACGGCCCCATGCCGACCATTTGATTCTGGACCCCTCCCGCGGTGCCCTGGAGTCCGACAATGCGTTGCTCGATCTGCACCCGCTCGGCCTCGGTGGCGGTGGCCTTGAGCTTTTCGAGTTCGGTGATCTGCCGGGCGATGAGATCAAGCTCGCCCTGCATCAGACGCTTTTTCTCCTGGTACTTTTCCAGGTTGGTCATCAGCCAACTGGATTCGACCGCCCCGCGGGCCTGGTTGATTTGCTGAAGTTGGCGGTTGTAAGAGAGTTCGAGCTTTTGAAGCTCCAACTTCACGTTGATGAGCTTCGCCTCGTTTTCGATGACGGCTTGGGATCCTCCGGTGATTTCTTTCCGGGCTCTCTCAGTCGCCAAGACCTGGTCGATCAGCGCCTTGAGCTTTTCGCGGGCGGTGACCTGTTTTCCGCTTTCGTCGGTGATGCCAGACTCGATTCCGATGAACTCGCGGTAGCTTTCCAGCAGCGCGTCTATGATCTGCTTTTGGTTTGCGGCGTTGGCCTGGGCAATAGCAGTTCCACCGGCCAGCGCCTCGGCAAAGTTCGGGGTCGTTTGCTCGATTTGAGGAAGGTTGACCCGACCCAACGTTGCGACAGAAACCGAGGCCAGCACCGCGTTGATTGAAGCGCGGATCGCGGCCCCGATGGCCTGGGCGGCGTAGATCCCGACGGAGTTCCAATAGCTTTGGAAGAACGTGTTGAGGTCGATGAATGCCTTAGCGGTGCCGGCCACCAACGTTGCGGCCGAGTTCCCGATAGCGTTTGCGACCCGTTCGTCGGTAAAGAATCCGATGACCTTGTCGCGGAGTTCTGCGAAAGCCTCAGTGCCGTATTCGACCCCGGCCTCGATGGTGAGACCAATGAACTCGGCCAAGCGTCCATCCCGCCACGATTGGACGGCGATCCTGGTCCATGCACCGATGCGGGCTCCAACGTCCTCGACGACCGGGATGAGTTCGGCAATGCCGATTTTGAGCGCATCGAACAACGGCTTGCCGATGTCGGCCAACGCCATGTTGAACGTATCCTTGAGGGTCGAGAGCAACCCGCTGAACGTCTGCGACTGGTCGGCCATGGCCCCACCCAGGCGGCCGAACGTGTCCCGAAGAATCGTCATGGCCTGGCCGGCCCCTTGGCCTGACTCGGCAAGTTCGTTGAGCTTCCGGGCGGTCGTCCCGGAGATGAGGCCCATTTCCAACAACCGGACAGTGGCCTCGCCAACAGGCGTCCCCGACTGGAGTCCGGCGTACAATCGACCCACCCACATTGCCACCTCTTCGAGCGGTCGCCCCGTCGCGGCGGCGGCGTCACCGACAAGGCGGAGTCCCTCACCGGAAGCCAACGCACCGTTGGTTAGACTCTGAAGAACCTTGGACGCCTGGACGATCTCGGGAAGCTCGAACGGGGTTTGAGCAGCGAACCGAGCCAGTTCCTGCATCCGTCGGCTTGCGGCCTCGGCGTTGCCCAGCAAGGTCTTGAATGCGACCCCCTGTTGCTCCAACTGAGCGTTGAATCGGACGGACTGCTGGATCGCAGCGTTGAGCCCCATCACGCCACCGACGGCCGCAGCGATGCCGGCGAGCGCCCCCTTCAGATTCGATGCGGCAGCACCAATGGCCTTGAGACCCGCGTTTACTTCCGCGGACCCTTGCATCCCGATCTTGATCCGTAAATTGGTGTCAGCCATGTCAGCCCCCTTTCGCTTGTTTCGTCAGTTGCTTCTGGAGGCGTTCCAACACGGTCCGACCCTCCTTCGCAACCGTTGCGGCCGTTGCCGCGTAGGTCGTGTGCAGATTGAGCAACCCCGACCCCGCGTCAATGCGCGAGGCTGCGGCAGCCAAAAGTCGAAGCTGGGCCGGACTATGGTCTGCCGCCTGGGCGAGCGTTAGACCACAGCGGACCGCGCATTCGGCAACCCAGTCGGCGAGGCTGACAGCAGTTGCTTGCCCAACTCGCCGCTTGATCCCGGCACCAGTTGCTCCTGTCGCTGCACTCTGCGACGGAGCCACGCGGAAAAAGAATCCGAATTGAGGCCCTCCCCGGCCTCCAGAAGCTCGACGTGCGAGTCAGGTCTGATTTTGTCCGCCCACCCCGCCGGCTTGTCTGCCAGCAGTTCTAATCGGGCGGCCTCGTCGTCGATGGTGGCGAGGTATTGCGGCAGGGATCGAACGGGCAACTGCCGGAGGGTCACGATCTCCTGCGTTCCGTCGAGGTGGTAGGCGACAAGTTGTTTGCCGCCCATCAGTGTGGCCATGCTGTCAGTCATGGAGTTTCTTTAGGGTTTGTTTTCGGGTTGAGGCCCGGGACCGGCGAACCAGCCTTCGGGCAAAGTGACTTTCCGGGTCAGCGTCCACCGGCCGTCGACGAAGACGTACACCGGCCCACGCACTCCCGGCCCAAGGCGGACAACGTCAGCCCTAGGGTCGATCATCACCGCCCTTGTTCCGCAACCGGCCACGAATCCAAGCATCCCAACCACGGCGAACCTCTGGAGGTGTTTGCGCGTTGTCGATGGTGTTTGGTTCACGGGCTAGGTCGCGAAGGAACTTCAGCAGGGCAGTGACGATCTGTTCGACCCAATTCACGCCTTGGGTTCGGTGGGCTCGGGCAGTTTCGGTCCGGTCGGCTTGGCGTCCTTGGCAGCGATGAGACCGATGCCGGCGGTCACCGCGGCTATGGTCGCACCAATGTCCACGTTGGTTGTAGGGTCGCCATCGAAGATCGCCTTCAGGGCGAATCCAACAGCGGCCAAGATGGAGCCGATTCCGGCCAGGGTGGTTTTCACGTTCATGGTGTCAGTCTTTTTTTCGCAGCAGTCGGTAGAGCATCACACAAGCGATGACACACGTCACGATGGAACCAACAGACGAGGCGACCTCGCCCAATGGTTTGAGCCACCCCATGATCGCAGACATCAGCCCGGACCCAATGCCGATAGAACCGTCTCGGATTTCGTGGTGGTTCGTCGTCATCGCGGGTCAGTTTTTGACTGGTTCCACGGCCTTGGCGGCTGCCTCACGGGCCCCCTTAGCCTTGAGCGCGGTTTGCATAAGGTCCTCAGCCAAAGGCAAAGCAACCCGGGCGTTTTGGAGACCACCCGCCTTGCAACAAATGTCGAAGCATTCCAGGGCTTTCTGCGCTTGTTCTTCGGTCAGAATCCAAGTGATAGTGATAGGAGTGGAAACGTTTTCCATGAGTGCAATAGTGTGCGGTTGTTACTTGACCGCCGAATCTTCAACGACAGCAGCGTCCTCCGCAACCAAAACCGGCTCAACCTGCGGCAGCATCGGAGGCACGATCATCTCGGGCTGGGGCGGAGGAACCGGCTCAGGATTCGCCAGCTTGTACGCCTCCACAACCGCAGGAGTCCACAGCGCATTGGCGATCTTCACAACCTCGGTAGGCTGGCCGGTGAGATCATCACCAGGAACCAGCGTGTACTGAGCGGTGACTTCGGAACCAACCAGCGTTCCAGACTTGTCGTAATCAACGCCGGTAGTGACAAACAGGCTGTTGTCCTGATTCACCTGCACGGCAACAACGGGAGTGGAATCAATCATTGGATGGTCGGGTTCTGGGTGGCGTTGTAAGCGGCGATTGCTTCTGGAGTCCAGATAGCGTTGGCAATGGCGACAACCTGCTCAGGCTGACCCGTAAGATCGGAGCCAGGAGCGAGGCAATAGCGATTGTAGGTGCTAGCCTTTACGGTCTCGCCATCGACGATTTGATTCGCCATGCGGACCTGAAGAGTCGTGTTAGGAAGAACCTCGCAGAGCGAGAAGATGGTGCGTTCGGTGAGCATGGGATTAGACGGTTAAATCATGTAGGTTCCGTAAAACGCAATCGTTTTTCCGCTAACAGTCGAGTTGATAACATTAACTCCAGGTGTTAGCAAAAATGCATTAACACCATTGCTTGATATGTATGTAAGACTTGAAACAGCAACGTCGGTGTAAACGATACCAAGATTAAACGAATCCGATGAATTAAATGGAAAACCTCCCCAAGTAGCATTAGATCCGTTCGCTGTTGCTGGATATGCAATACTGCCCTGCACAGTAACCAATCGTCCTACCTTTGTGTATCTGCAATTAGAAACAGTAAATGTTAATCCAGCACCGCTGGCATCTGTCGGAGTCCAAGTCCCCTCCTCGTAATCATCCAGCGTGTTCGCATCGGACGAAGCGACTTGAGTGGCGGGGAAGGTGATGCCGCTCTTGAGTTGCAAGCAACCTCCACCAACAGCAGGCGTAACCCCCACGCCGACGTTGCCGCTCGTATCTATGAGTAACCGAGTACCACTGTTAGTCTGATCGTAAATTGAGAACGCGGCCGTCGAATTGCTGACGATAAACTGCCATCGTTGAACACCGACAGCGGTCATCGAAGTGACGACATCGGCTCCAGTGTTCGCAATGTTCAGCCTTCCAACCGGAGAAGCACCAATACCCAACCCCGTGGAGTTGAGGGTCATGGCGGTTCCAGCGACTAGACCAGCATTCGACCAAGTGAAAACTCCGGAGCTTGAATAGCGGAAACATTCAAGACCGGACGATTCAAGAACGAGGTTCTGAGACGTGGAACCACCGGCAGCAATTTTACAATCGGTAGTAGATTCGTTTACCGATAAAAATAATCCCGGGTTGTTTGTTCCTCCAGTGTATCGAAACCCAACACCTGTTCCAGACGATGGCATCAAAACGTGCAACGGATACAAAGGCGAAGTTAATCCGATACCCACCCGATTGTTCGCCGAATCCACCTTCAGGGTGCTGGTATCCACCGTCAGATCGCCGGTGATGGTGGCGGAGCCAGTGACCGTCAGCGGGCCGTTGATGTAGTCGCCCGGCTTTTGAATGTTCCAACTCATGTTTAGATCTCCTGGATGACGAGGTTTTTGGTTCCGGTCCCGCCGTGAATGGCGTAGATCGCGGCGTTGTTGCCGGAGAACCGTCCGGCGATGTCGGTGGAAAGGATCGTTTCGTAGGACGCCAGCCGGATGCCCGGGGTCGCCCCGGAGTCGATGGTCACCGAGTCGGTGCCGTCGAACGACAGGAAGATCGGCGTGTCTGACTGGTTCTGAATCATCAGCCATTGGCGTTCCTTCGCGGCTGAGACGAGGGTGGCAGTCGTTGCCACGGCAATTTTGGAGATCATGGGTTAGTTCAGAGGATTTTCCACTTGGTGCCGGTGTAGCTGAGGACCAGAACCGCGTCGTTGCGGTCGATGGTGTAGGACGTCTGGCCGGCAGTCTCGATGTCCCTTGTCCCGCCGTTGACCGTGATCGCCTGGGTTGCTCCCTGGCCGGAGATGTCGGCGATCTCGATGCGTTGGGCGAGGCTGCCCGGGTTCGGCAGGTTGATGGTGACCGGGGCGAGGCGGGCACCGACCTGGACGAGGTAATTGATCCCAGCGACCAGCGTGGCGGTATGGTCCACGGCGGTCGGGCTGGCGGGCGTGGTGATGCCGGCGACCGGCGAGGTCTCGCCCTGGAGGACGAGCGCGGTGGCTCCGGTGTTGTCGAACGCGGCCGCATTGCCCGGGGTCTTGTTGTCGGGCGTCGAGTTGACGAACGACTGGGACAAGTTCGGCATCACCGGAACCGGCGAGGTATTGTCGAATGCCGTGGCGTTGTTGGGCGTGGCGGCTCCCGGAGGCGTGTTGTCGAAGGGGTTGTCCTCCAGGCCGACGTCGAGGCTTGCGACGGTGATCTGGGCGAAGATTACGGGCGACGTTCCCACCGTTGTCACGGTCGAGGTGAGTTGCCACCAGGTGTTCGCAGACGTGCCTCCGGTGACAGCGACGATGAGTTCAACCGGGAACTCGTTCGGGGCGTCGAACAAGTTCAACCGGGCCAGCACGGCCTCGTTGAGTTGGTCGGCCTGGCCGGTCGATGCCGGACCTTGGAAGGTCAACGTCCCGCTCGGTGATGCCGCGATGAGACCCGACACGGTCAGCGTCTCGGTGCCGTTGGTGACGTTGTAGCCGTTGGCCTGTGACCAGTAATAAAGACGGCCGGCGGTCAGTCCCGTCTGGACCTTGGTGCCCGCCCCGAACGACGCGGAGATGTCCACCGAGGTTGCCCCCGCGGCGGCGACGTAGATGCCGTTTTGGCTTGTCGTCGATTGCGCGGTGACCAACACGGCCCGGCTTGAAACCGTGGCCGCGGTGCCGTGCAAGCTGACCCCGTCCAGGGTACCAGACAGGGCAGCCGCCAAGGTGAGGTTGCTCTGAGCCCGAACGACCGCGGTGAACCTTGAAGGAACACCGTAGATCGTCGGGGTTGAATTGCTCCATGCCGCGGCCAAGCCGGGCGTGATTGGATCGGCTGGCATTGCGGTGGGTGGGTTAGGCCAAGGTGCCGGTGTTCAGCGTCGAGTGGAGAACGCGGGCCTCGAACTGAGCGGTCACCACGTTGTCGCCGAAGGTGATCTCGCCAGAGACCTTGATCTGCACGTAGAGGTCCACCGTGTTGACGATGGCGTCGGCCTGGTTGTACTGCTGCAGTTTGAGCCAGCCCTTTTTGGTCGCGCCTTCGAGCGGGTTGTACTGGGTGGAGGCGTTGGTCAAAGCCAAGGTGCCGAAGATCATCTCGAACGCCAACGGGCTGAGTTCCTGGGCGGTCAGGTTGACGGACAACTGGCGCTTGGTCTCGATGACGTCATAGAGACGCATCACGCCCGGGGTCGGGGCGAAGATGTCGCGCTCCTCGCGTTCGTGCTGGATGGTCACCTCGGACAAGATGCCGAGGTCGATCCACGACGTGTCAGCGGCCCCCGGCTTGGAGGTGCGGCTGGCGGTGCCGGCGGACGGGACGGTGAAGCTCGCGCCATCGCGGAAGAAAAAGCCGTGATTGCCGAGGATGACTGGGGCGGTGTTCATGGTTGGTTGGGATCAGTTCAGGGTTGAGAGTTTGGTGAAAAGCAGGTGGTAGCCGAGAAGCCCGGTGTCGTTGACTGCGATCTGGAGAAAGTCCTCGGAGGTCTCGAAGCGGCGGTCCCCGGCGGTTGCCGGAACCCACGACAAGACGGCCTGGGTCGCGGCGGCCACGGCCGAGTAGATGTTCCGGTTGGCCCCTCCGACCGATGCGTTGACGTGCGGGTTGATGAGGACCCGGACCACGATCTCGGCGTCGAGCAACAGCTTACCGGCACCCAAGTCCCGACGCATTGCCCGGAGAATCGGTGGGACAACGACCACGCACCCGACGGATCGAAGCTGGGTTTCGATGGCTGAGTCCTGGAGTCCGTCGTCGGCGATGCAGGACACGGCCGGGCTCGCCGAGAAGTAGGCGTTGGCAGTGATTGCCGCGGCCACCGTCGATTGCATGGATGCGAGGGCGAGCATCGGTCAGATTGCTAGGGTGCGGGCGGCCTGGGTTTGTTTGCGGAGGATGTAGGCCATCATGTCGGCGCGGGATTCGTCTAGCGCGTCCGCGATGGCGGCCTGTTGGCGCGGCTTTTGGAGGCTCGCGGCCAGCTTGCCCGATGACTCGTTGCCGCCCCACCGGAACGTGAGCGTCGAAGCATCCTTGTCCCGCTTGAAACCGACCTCGGAAAGGAACCGGCTGTAGCGGTCGATGATCTTCCGGCGCTGCTCACCGAAACGGTCGGCGGCCAGTTGTTGGGAAAGTGACTTGTACCTGGCAGAAAATGCGGAGAACCCTCGGCCACTTTCGCGGGCGTTGAGTTCGGCGCGGACCAGGAGCGCCTGAAGGTTGAGGCGCTTGCCTTTAACCAGCTTCGACGCGGACAGCTTTTTGCCGCCCATGCGGAGCTTGCGGCCGGCCACCGTCTGGGAGACGCCCAGTTTGGCGTAGACCCTTTGCCGGATCTTCTCTCGGACGTTCAGGCCGCCACCGGCAGCCAATGCGGCCAGGCGGCTCTCGCGGACGGACCCTTTGTCCGGGGCGAGCGCGAGCAGCTTCCGGGACAATCGGAAACCGAAGTCGGCTCCCTTTTTGGCGACAGCCTCGGCCGCCCCAATGCTCGACAGCGCGGCGTAGCGGGTCAGCGCAGCGTTGAACTCGTCGAGGTTGGTCTGAAAGGTCAGAGTCACGTCGTCACCTCGCAGTCCATAAGCCAAGCCAGTCCGTTGAACCGGACAGACTGGATGCGATGGTATTTCGTCCCCTGGGTGATGATCTCGCCAACCCGTGGCGCGGGACTCACGGCACCGTCCACGAACTCGACGCGGCTGGTCGCCTCGCGGTCGAAGTCCGGGCTGTCAGGAAACGGCTTTTCGTCGAACGGCACCCAGTTGACCACGGCCGACACGGAAGCACCCCGGAAGGTCACGGTGTCCCCTGCCGTTGCCAGCAAGGTCGTGAATCCGGTTGCAAGTGCCGTGTCGGCCGCGTTCATGGGTTGGGCTCGGTGTTACTTCTTCCGAGGCTTGTCGGCCACGGGCGCGGGAGCCGGCGCGGCCCCCTGGGTGAACTTGTGGCGCTTCTCGCGGCCTCGGTCCTCGGACCAAAGCTCGATGACGCTCGCACCGTTTGCACCCGACTGCACGGCCGCCTTGAACTCGGCTTCGACCTTTGAGGCCGGAGCGGGTCCAAGGACGACCTTGCCGTCAGCGATGAGAATACCGAGGCGCATGGCGATTAGGCCGAGACGATGCGCTTGAGGGCGGAGGCCTCGCCGAGGGCGTAGCCGTAGAAGCACTCCAGCACAGCGACGACCTCGCCCTTGTCGTTGTCGTAGAACTCGCGGTAGCCGAGGGTGATGCCGGTGTTCTCGTCGGCCACCGGGCGGTAGACGCCGTCCTGGCTGCGGCCGGAGGGCTGGAGGTAGCGCATCGCGGTGACCAGCGCGGACGGGTAAGCGGCGAAGCCGACCAGGTTCTGGGCGTTGGCCGGGACCAGGCTCGAACGGTAGGTCATGAAGCCCGACAGGTTCGGGAGGCTGCCGGTCTGGTTGGCGGTGGCACCGAGGGCACCCGCGTCCTTGATGACGGAGTCCTTGAGGAGCGCGTTGTAGTAGCTGCTCGACAGAACCAGGCTCCGGGGCATCTCGGGCATCTCGGCGCTGTCGCAAGCGTCCTTGATGTCCACGATGTCAGCGTAGTCGAAGTTGGCGGCCAGACCAGTGTGGGCGGCGGCTCCGTAGTTGGCGAGGGTGACCGCGGACAGGACGTCCTGGAAGACGGCCTTGGCCAACTGGTAGCCCTTCTGCATTCCGAAGCGCTCGAGGGTGACGGCCGGCGACTTGGCGATGGCCACGTCGGACAGATACCAAGAGACGAACTTGTGCTTGTTGAGCGTGATCGTCCGCTTGTTCAGGGTCGAGTCCTGGCGGGTGTAGGTGCCGGAGAAGTCCGCGGCGGCAGAGGCGGCCGGAACGTAGGGCACCTGGATGGTGTCGGACTTCGAGGCGGGAGCCGGGTCGAAGTCAGTGGTGAAGGCCGACATGGGAGCGAAGGCTCCGACGAAGGCATCGAGGCCCGCTTGGGAGATGAGCGTCCCATTCAGGCCGGAGTCGAGGGTATTGGGCATGGTGTGTTTGGGTTGGTTGTGAGGTTACCGTTTCAGCAACTGGGCCTTGTTCGCGGACCAGAAAGCCGTGCGCTGTTTCGGATCGGTGATCCGATCAAACTCAGCGCGGAGTTCGTCGGAAGTCTTGCCGGACGCGGAGGCCGGGGCCCCAACGGGGTCGGCTCCGGGCTTCGGGGCCTGGATCGCGGCCAGCAACTCGGCGGCCTTGGCGTCGGCCTGGATCTGGGCCACCCAGGCATCCTTGACGTTGGCGGCGATGCGGCCGTCGGCGATGGCGGCCTCGACGGTCGAGAGGACCTTGGCCTTGGCAATTTCGTCGAGCGCGGCCTGGGCGTCGTCCTTGGCTTGCTTCACCTTGGCAAAGGCAGCCTCGAACTCGGCGACGGCGGCGTCCTCCGCGAGGTCAGCGGAGGAGATGAGCCCGGCGGCGGCCAGGCTCTGGAGCAGTTTGTTCATGGGTTGGGGTTGGGGTTGGGAATCGTTCGGGGTCTCGGCCGAGGCGGTCTCCTCGTCCAGTTGGGCGTACAAGGCGCGGAACCAGTCACGGCCCGCAGCCCCTCCCCACAGATTTGCGGCCACGTCGGCCGGACTGTCAGCCTCGGCATCGAGGAACCGCTCGTTGCGAGCCCACCAACGGTAGGCTTTGCGGATCTTCGCCTCGGTGGGAGCCTCGCCAGCCTTGAGGCTTCGGGCTTCCTTGACGGTGGCGGGTTCGAGCCCGTCGCCCCCCTTGCCGTCCTCGACCTGTCGGACCCCTTTGTCGAATGCGCGGCGGGCAGCCTGGGGCGCGGTCTTGGAAACAGCCTTGAGGGCGTCGGGAGCATTGCGGAATGACCGGGTCGAAGCGGCGAACGCGATTTCGTCCGTCACCTCGTCCACGAACCCGGCTTCCTTGGCCTCGGCCGCGGAAAACCAGGTTTCAGAGTCCATCCACTTTTTGATGGTCTCGTAGTCCTTGCCGGTCTTGGCGGCGTAAGTTCCGACCAAGCTGTCCCGGATCTTGTCCAGGAGGTCAGCGGTCTGGCGCATTTCGTCGGCCTCACCGATGGCCCCGCCCCACGGGTTGTGGATCATGAAGAACCCGTTGCCGGCGATGCGGACCGTTTTTCCGGCCAACGCGATGATCGAGGAGATAGACGCGGCGAGTCCGTCAATCTGGACGGTGACGTCCTGGCCGCGGAGAAAATTGTAGATGGCGATGCCATCGAACACCGACCCGCCCGGCGAGTTGATGCGGAGGTTGATCCGTTTGGCCCCGGTGGCGCGGACCGCGTCGATGAACGACTTGGCGTTCACGCCCCATCCACCGATCTCGTCGTAGAGAAAGATGTCGGCCTCTTCGTTGGCCTTGGCTTGGATGTCGAACCAGGTTTTCACGCGGTAGTTGCGGCGGCGTTATTGCTCGAAAGCTCGTTGGGGTCGAGAGTCATTATCTCGGCCCGTTCGACGTTGAACTCCTGGGCAAGCTCTTGTGCATAGGCGATTTCAGCCGCCTTTTGCCGCAGTTGCTCGCGCCAGTCTTCCCCGGTCTCGGCGTAGATGCTCTGAAGCGTCCTCATGCCGGTTTTGAACTCGGCGACCGCGGCGGCGGAATTGCGGCCGACGTCCACGTTGATCGACCTCGGAGCCCGGAACGTGGACCGATACCAGTCCGGCGGGGGGATGCTAAGCGCAGGGTCGGTGCGGATGCCGGCCTCGATGACGTACTCGTAGACGCGGCGGAGGTGGTCGGCGATGACAGCGGACCTGGACCTGAAGAATGCGTTGGCGATGTCGAGGACCGACCGCATCGAGGTGCCCTGCATCGAGGTCGGGAGAACGATCTCCTTGGGCACTCCAATGCCGGCGCAGACCTTGCCGGTGAGGTAATCCCAATAGCCCGAAGTTGCCGCGGACGGGCGCTCGACCTGGAATTGATTGAACTCGTCCCCGTGCTTGAGGACGGCGACCTCCCCACCGAAGACGTCCTTGTAATAGTCGGCCCGCTCGACGCCGTCGGATCCGGTCACGGTGCCGCGGATGATGTCGTCGTCGGTGACCTCGCCCTCCTTGGTCTTGATGACGTTCTGAACCTTCGACGCGGCCTTGGCGGCTTGCATCTCGAAGATTTGGAGGTCGTCCAAGTCGTGCAGGTCGTTCATCACCGGGTAGAGCGCCGGGAGCCCCCGGTACTGCCCCGGGCGGCCTGGCTCGAAGACGTGGACGATGAACTCGGCGGCGATGCGCTGGAAAGTCTCCTTCCGTTTGCCGTCCTCCGAGGCGATCCAATAGGCGACCGGGCGGCCGCGGTCGTCCACCTCGATGCCGTCGATGACGTTCCGGTCGTCCGGTGCGGGCGGGTTTTTGACCCGGTGGGATTCCACCAACTGGATCCGAGGGTTGCCGGAGTCGCCCCTGGTCAAGACGATGAAGATCTCGCCGTCCACGAACAAAGCCCGGGCGACGATGCCCTGGAGGCTCCCGAACGACAGGCGGGAGGACAAGTCGGCGAACTTCTGCCAGTCGCGCCAGTAATTGAGCGCGGCCTGGTTCCACGTCGGATTTGAGGACGACGGGAAGAATGCCAGACCCTGACCGACCGTGTATTGCTCGAACAAGTCGGCGATCCGGTTCACGAAGGCGTTGTTGCGCTCGAAATATCGGGACCGGCGGACCAACTCGTAGCGGCTGTAGGGGTCGATGTCGTAGACGGCCGACTGGACGGACCCGTGCAGGGTGGAACGCTGGGTCGAATGACGGGCCCCCTCATATCGTGCCTTGGGAGCGACGACGAACCGGGTGGCTGCCTGGAGGCGTCGGAGGAGGTTCATCGGATCAGGTTCGAGAAATCGTTTTGGTAGGACCGGATCGGCTTCAACCGGGCCATCATGTAGGCGTAGCGGGTCGCATCGGTCGCGTTGCCCGCGGCGACGGCGTCGTCATACAGGTCCAAGAGGCGGCTGTAAACCTCGGCCATCTCGGTCGGGGTCACGCCCTCGTTGGCGTTCACCTGGAACGTCACCGACCGACCGTTGCCGGTTGTCTGCTGCAAGACCTTGCCGGACTCCAGCGCGTGGACCGCCTCGTTGTTGAGGCTGTTGAGCTTGTCGAGCAACGTCGCCCCATGAGTCACCGTCGAGTAGACGTGACGCAACAGGCCGCGGGCGAATGCTGAAGAAACTGCCACGATTCAAGGTCCGCATGATCCGGGACCGGACGCCACCGGGGCGTTGGCCCGTCCTTGCTCATCTGCGCCCGTGACGGCGTTCCGCCCGGGGTTGCGGGTGCCGGGTGAGCCACGTCAGAGCCTCGGTGAGCCTGGCCCGACCTCCTGGCATCGGGAACCCGCGGGCCTTCATGGCATAGACGTAGGATGGAGCCCGCTTGAGCATGGCGGCGAGTTCCTTGGTCGTGAGCAGGTCAGTTTGCATCGGATGCGGCGGCGTTCATGCGGAGGCGGTTGAAGAAAATCGCAGCCGCCACCTGCATGACTTCGCAGTCGGCCAGGTGATTCGGCCATTTCGACGACCTTGGCAGCCATGTCCACGTCGTCCGGCCAGTGGCGCTCGACAATCGGGCGACCTTTTGCTCGCAGTCGAGATGCCGCCAGTATTCTGGCGTGGCCACCTTTTCGGCGACCTCCCACCGTGTCCCCACCTTGCCCTTGCGAAGTCGCTCCAACACGTCCTTGGTGATGTCGGTGCCGAACTCCAAAAGTTTGAGTTCGAGACGTCCCTGGCCGCCCGCGTTGTCACCAACCCGTGGGTCGATTCCTCGGAGGAAGAATGGCTCGTCCACCCCGGTCTTCGGGTTGCGCCACCCCTTCCTGGGCATTCCCTTCGATGGCATCCACCCGACCCAAAGCGGCACCCGACCGGTACGAGCCACAAACCGCCCCCACCGGAGGCACTCGGCGTAGACAGTCGGTGCATCGTAGCCTGAGTCGATGACGACGTGGACGTCCCCGACCCCGTGTTCCCGCTGTTTCTCGCGCACGTCGTGCCAGGTGTCGAGGGATCCGGCGTCGATGGCCCGGGAGGATCCGTCCTCGTTCCACGCTCGAACCACGAACCAAAAGTGAGGGCTCGATGCCTGGCAGTCCACGGTCAGGAACTTGACGCACTTGTCTGTCAGACCCTCGGCTCCGGCGACGATCAATTCCTCACGTTGCCGCGGCGCTGCCTGGTTCTCCCACGGCTCGGCCAAGTTTCCGTTCACGAACGACTGGAGCCCGAGGAGCGATTCCTTGGCTTCGAGGAACTGCACGGCGAGGTGACCCCAGGTGCATTTCCGGTCCGGGCTGTAGAGGCTCGACAGGTGGTAGGACCGAACCCCGGGCAGCGCCCCCTTGTTTTCCGGGATCCATTGGCCATGCCGTAGCCCGGCGACCTTCTGGGCGTCGGTCATCGACCCCTTGCAAAGTTGGCACTCGTACCGGGCGGATGCGCGGACACGGGAGAAGTCCCACTTGCCGTCGTCCAGCTTGGCGTCCTCGTCCCACTTTACTTGCCGCCACTCCAATCGGATCGGTGCCTTGCAATGCGGACACGGGATGTAGAACCGGCGTTGGTCCCCACGAAGGAACCGCTGCCAGATGCGCCCGTCGGTCGTCGTTGGGGTCGATGTCAGGAACAGTTTCGACGACGAGAACGCCTTGAGGCGCTGCTCGGCCAAGTCCAGCGCGTCGGCCTCCCGCTCGGTGGCCTGGGCGAACTTATCCACCTCGTCAGCCACCAGCACCCGGACCGGGCGGGATGCGAGGTTTGCCGGACTGTTGGATCCCACGAACGTCAGCGTGGAACGGTCGAAGTGCTGTTCGAGGTTGGTCAGCTTGTCCCGATCCACCGGGAAGTGGGCGACGATTGCCGGGCAGTCCTCCAGCATCGGGAGCCACCGGCTTTTCGAGAACGACCTGGCGAGGTTCTCGGTCGGCATGAGCCACAGCGCCGGGCTCGGCTCGTTGTCGATCAACCAAGCAAGGCCAGCCATCAGGGTCGTCGTTTTGCTGGTCTGGGATCCCCAGCATAAGGTCATCTCGGCCACCCCGGCGTCCTTCCAGCACTCCAACGGCTCCCTTGTGTAGGGGCGGACGCTCGTCGAGAACGGTCCCGGGTTCTCGGTTTGCCGGGCGGTGAGTTTGAGGTTTGCCTCGGCCCACTCGACGACGGTTTGGCGCGGCGTCGGCCGGTACAACCCGCGGCGGAACTCGAGGAGATCGCGTTGAAGGTCGGTTAGCATTACACGTCCCCAATCGGCACGACGACCCGGGCGTTGAGTAAGTCGGCCATGCGTTTCGGTTGGAGCGGGTACTGGATGACGTGCCGGCCCCACTTTCGTTCGATGGCGCGGCAGAACTTGGTTTCGGACTCGATGGTCCGGCTCGACACGATTCCGCCCGCGTTG
>Ga0222714_10002766_pt1 | contig 18317 bp, 16 predicted proteins | sample C33_3DmetaG_FD_165048 | JGI IMG/M metagenome (GOLD analysis project Ga0222714, IMG submission 165048) | Estuarine water microbial communities from San Francisco Bay, California, United States - C33_3D | ecosystem: Environmental > Aquatic > Marine > Unclassified | place: USA: California...
TTGGTTATAGCCGCGGTCACGTCGGCGGGCGGCGTGCAGCGGGACCGGCACGAGCACCGATCCGGCCAGATGGCGGCGGAAGACTTCGTCTTCCACGGCCGCCGCGGCCAGGTCGTCGGCGAGGAACGGACAACGCTCATACTTGATGCGATGGACGATCCGCCGGGCGGACCCGCGGGCGCGGAAGGCGCAGACCGCCCGACCGAACGCCGGCCGGAGATCGAGGCAATGAGGGCAGGCCCGGTCGCCTTCGAGGATCCCTTCGAAAGGATGGCCGCAGCTCAGGCAGCGGGGGTCGAGGATGCGGGGGAGCAGGTCGATGCCGGCGGGGGAAAGGTGCCGCAAGGGCTCGTCGTCCATCGGCGCCTGCGTCACCGCGCAGTCCCGAGGGAAGCACAGGTCGAGGAATCCCCGGTCGAGGTCAGCCAGCCAGCCCATCTCGTTCGGCCCGGAGCCAGCGGCGTTTCCGAGCGAGCCCCCAGGCGAAGCCGCCGGGGCCGGTGGCGCTGACGACCCGGTGGCAGGGGATGAGGACGGCGAGCGGGTTGGCGCCCAAGGCGGCGCCGACGGCCTGCGCTGATCGGCAGCCGATCGACTTCGCCAGCGCGCCGTAGGTCATCGTCCGGCCGGGCTTGATCCGTCGGCAGGCCTGCCAGACCTTGAGCTGGAAGCGGGTGCCATGGGCGAGCGTGCGGCGGACCGGTCCGGGTCTGCCCGGGACGATCACGCAACCCCAGCCGAGGAGTCGGCGACGGAAGCCGGCCGCTCCCGCCGGCAGCCGGAGGATCAGTTCGCCCGCCGCCGTGACCGCGACCATGAAGCCCGCGGTCTCGCCGATGCGCACCGAAGCGCCCGCGAGACGGGCGGGGATGAGACGGGACGGACGCATGCCGGCAGATTGCGTTTGCCCGTCCTCGTCTACAATCCAAGGTTCACCTCAGACCATGGCTTTCGATTTCGACAGCTGTCCGGAACGCGCCGGGACCGACAGCACCAAGTGGCACAAGTATGCCGACCGGGACATCATTCCGTGCTGGATCGCGGACATGGACTTCAAGGCGCCGCCTGCGGTGATCGAAGTCATCCGCGAGCGGGCCGCCCACGGCGTCTTCGGTTACCCCGCGCAGCGCGATTCCGTCTTCGCCGCCGTCGTCAACCACGTCCGCCGTCGCCACGGCTGGGAGATCAAGCCCGAGTGGATCACGTTCATGTGCTCGCTCGTGCCGGGCATCCACGCCGCCATCCGCTGCGCGAGCAAGCCGGGTGAATCGGTCGTCACCACCACGCCCGTCTACCCGCCCTTCATGACCGCGCCGGTCCTGTCCGAGCGCAATCCGCTCAAGCTCGAGATGGTGTTCGAGGGCGGACGCTGGACGTTCGACTGGGCCAGGCTCGAGGCCGCCTGCGCGCAGCCGCACGCCAAGGTGCTCCTCCTCTGCAATCCTTACAACCCGCTCGCGCGCGTCTTTGACCGCGGCGAGATGGACCGTCTCGCCGCCCTCGTGCGCAAGCATGAGCTCATCGTCTGTTCCGACGAGATCCACTGCGACCTCGTGCTCGATCCCGCCGCGCAGCACGTCGTCTTCGCCACGCTCGGCGAGGACCTCGCCGCGCGCACGGTCACCCTGATGGCCGCGAGCAAGACCTTCAACATCGCCGGCCTCACCTGCGGTTTCGCGATCATCCCCGACGCCGGCCTGCGCACGCGCTTCCGCCGCGTCCTCCAGGGCCTCTCGCTCGACCAGAACATGTTCGGCCTCGCGGCCACCCAGGCTGCGTTCGACCACGGCGAGCCGTGGCGCCTCGCGTGCGTCGAATATCTCCGCGGCAACCTCGACCTCATCGAGCAGGAGCTCAAGTCCATGCCCGGCGTCGTGCTGCGCCAGCGTCCGCAGGCCAGCTTCCTCGCATGGCTCGACGTCACCGCCCTAGGCTACGAGGACGCGTACGCCGAGTTCGAGCGGGGCGGCGTCGGCCTGAGCAACGGCGCCGACTTCGGCGTCCCCGGTCACGTGCGGCTCAACTTCGGCTGCCCCCGCGAGCGCCTGCGCGAGATCCTGCGCCGCATGAAGGCCGTCGCGGCGAGGGCGCCGGGACGTCGCGGCTGATGGCGCCGCCCGAGCCGGCCCCCTGGTGGGCGCGACCGACCATGCTGTCCTTGGACGGGCCGGCCTTCGTCGTCCTCGCGCGGGCCGCCGCCGGCCGGACGGGTTCTTCGCGGTTCGCCGATACGCTCCTCGCCTGCGCCCTGGTCTGGGCCGGATATCTCCTGGACCGGTGGCTCGACGCCCGTTGCGAGGGAGAGGTCCGGACCTGGCGGCACGGTTTCGCCGGTCGTCTCGGCCCCGTCTTCATGGTCATCGCCGTGCTCGTCGGCCTCGGCGCCGTGCTGGGCGGCGCGCGCGTCCCTTCGACCTGGGCGGAAGCGCTGGGCGGCTCCGCGCCTTGGCTGCCGCTCGGTTTGGCGGCGATCTTCGGCGGCCGCTGGCTGCGGATCGGCTGGACGGGTCGGGCGTGGTGCGTCGTCTGGCTGCTCGTCGCGCTCGCCGGCTGGGGCGAAGCCTGGCCGCCGCCGAGCCAGGCCGCGGTCGCCCTGCTGGCGTTCGCCAATCTCTTGGCCATCCGGAGAGCGGAGCAACCGACGGAGCGCGGGCCGCGCGGCTGGCTGGCCGCCACGGCGGTCGGCGCGACGGTCGTCGCCTGGATGGCTCCCGGGGCGTTGACGATCGGGGCGGCGGCCGGTGTCGGCGTGCTCATGCTGCTCGGCGCCGGCGGCGGCCGGCATGCGGAACGTCGCCGGGCGCTCGTCGACGCCGTCACCTTCCTGGCGCTCGCGGCGGCCTCCGTCGCCTGAAAGTCTGCGAGGATGCTCTCCGGCGGGACGGATCGAGCGTGTGGAGCTTCGGGAAAGCGATGGCCTGGGGTCGGGTCGCGCGACCTCGCTCAACCGTGTATTAAGGCAGGGGCGTGGCTGCGCCGCGCACTCCTCCGAAGAGGGCGCGATAAATCGCGCCCCTGCCTTGACGCGGCCGCGACCCCGCTCGTTGCTTCCCTTGTCAACGGGTCAACCGAGCCACTGGGCCTCTCATTTGAGGCTTTTTCGGCCTTTCCGGCCGCTGCTTTCTTTTTGACGAACCGCCGGGGAGTCCCATCGTCAGGCGACTCAGGACAGTCCGATGGTGTAATGGTAGCACAGGAGATTCTGATTCTCCTTGTCTAGGTTCGAATCCTAGTCGGACTATTTCCTGAAAGCAAAAAGCCCTCTTGCGAGGGCTTTTTCATGTCCGTCCGGGGCGCCTCAGCGGTCGTTCCAGAAGATCATCAGGTTCTTCGTCTGCCGGCCGGCCACGACGAGGTCCGTCTTGCCGTCGCCGTTGAGGTCGGCGGCCTTGAAATCCTCGACCGCGATCTCCTTCGTCGAGATGACGCTCGTCCGCCAGGTCTTCCCGGCGTCGTCGAGCGGGGTGAGCAGCCGGATGCCGGGGTCGGCTCCGCGCCAGCCGACCATGACCTGGTCGGTGCCGGTGCCCAGGAAGTCGGCGCAGGCGACCGCATGCCCGTCCTTGAAGCCGTCGAGGACCTGCTGGCGAAGCCAGACGCCGTCGGTCAGCTTGTACACCGCCGCCGTGTTCCCGTGGAAGGGCTCGATCGTCGCGATGAAGAAACCCGCATGCAGGCGGCCGCTGCGGAGTTCGCCGACCGGCTCCGTGGCGAGCTGACGCTTCTGCCACGCGCCGTCGGCGAAGGAGTTGAGCCAGATGCCTTCCTTCGATCCGCTCAGGACCTGCTGCCGCTGAGAGCGCGTCCAGCGGACGGTGTCGAGGTTATGCGTGAGATGGCCGACGTCGTTGACGACCTCGGTCTTCCATTCGCCCTTGGGGTCGGCTGGCCGGCGGTAGGCGAGCAGTTTGGCGCCCGCGCCGACGCCGCCTTTGTTGCCCACTCCGTGCAGGGGCTGGACGAGGAGGTCGCGACGGCCCGGGGTGACTTCCACCCAGGCCATCCGGTGGACGGTCGGTTCGTGGGGCAGCTTCACCGCTTCCCATTTCTGGGTGCGGTCGGCCGGCGCGACGAGATAGAACACCGCGCCGCTCTTCACGGTGTCGCCGGGATTCCAGCCGGCGCCGACGGCGATCTCCGCCTTGCCGTCGCCGTCCAGGTCCTGCGCCGCGACGCACACGTTGTCCTCCTTGGTGAGGTTCTCGGCGATGACGTGCTTCTGCCAGGTCGGATTCCGATACCACTGGATGGTGGACTTGTCCGCCAGGATGATGTCCTTCTTCCCGTCGCCGTCGACGTCGGCGATCGCGAGGCCGTAGCCGATGTCGACCTTGCCGATCTCCTCGGCGCGGAACTTCGGCTCCGGCGCCGCGAAGGCGGAGGAAGCGAGGAGCAAGGCGATGAGGAACGTCGGCTTCATGGAAGTTTGTTAACCCGCCCGACCCCGTCTGTCGACCGCGGTTTCCCGGCATAGGTAGGGACGGCACCACGTGCTGTCCTAGGCGCAAAAGTGCAAATCGACCCACGGCCTGTGCAAAGGTGCAAACGTGAGAGACGTTCCAGGTGACGGGTGATGGCCATGGGCATCGGGAACTCAGGCTCCGGCATCTCGGCCACCAGCCGCGGGTGGCTGGAGCCGGCTACTGAAGGCCGAACGGCCGACTCCCGAAAGGCTGATGCCCCGGGGGTTGTCACCCGTCACCCGTGACAGGTATCAGCGGTTAGCGGTAGGCGGTTGGGAACACATCAAGCACCTATGTCGTGACGCGGTCCCGACCCTACCATGGCAGCACTCCCCCGATACTCGATACTCCATACTCTCAGTTCCTCCCTCGGGCCCTCCGGCCCTCAAGTCCTCCGGCCCTCGTGACGATCTTACGAAGTCAGGCGCTCGAGGCATTCCGCGTAGAGGGCCTGCGTCTTCCGCACGACCTCGTCCGGCAGGGACGGACCCGGCGCGGTCTTGTCCCACGGCTGGGCTTCGAGCCAGTCGCGGACGAACTGCTTGTCGTAGGAAGGCTGGGCGCGGCCGGGCTGCCAGGTGTCGGCGGGCCAGTAGCGGGAGGAGTCGGGCGTCAGGACTTCGTCGATGAGCACGAGCGAACCGTCCGGGGCGCGGCCGAATTCGAACTTCGTGTCGGCGAGGATGACGCCGGCCTTGGCGGCGCGTTCGGCGCCCATGCGGTAGAGCGCGAGGGACGTCTCCTGGATCGTACGGAAGACCTTCTCGCCGAGGATCTCGCCGCAGCGGGCGCGGGTGATCGCCTCGTCGTGGCCTTCGGCCGCCTTGGTCGAAGGGGTGAAGATCGGCTGCGGCAGCTTCGAGCCGTCGAGCAGGCCGGGCGGCAGGGCGTGGTCGAGGATCGCGCCGGTCTTGCGGTACTCCTTGAAGCCGCCCCCGGCCAGGTAGCCGCGGACGACCGCCTCGACCGGCAGGGGCTCCAGCTTGCGGACCAGCATCGAGCGGGGGATCAGGTGCTCATGGCCCTGCAGGGCCATGGCGAGGGCCTGCGCATGGTCCGGCACGAGGTGGGTCGGAAAGACGAGGCGCGCCTGGTCGAACCACCAGAGGCTGATCTGGGTGAGCAGGATGCCTTTGCCGGGGACGCCGTTGGGCATCACCACGTCGAAAGCCGAGAGCCGGTCGGTCGCCACGATCAGGTAATGCGAGCCCAGGTCGAAGACTTCGCGGACCTTGCCCTTCGCCTTGAGCGGGTAGGGCAGGCCGGCGACGGTCATCAGCGCTTCGGCGGGCAGGGGCGGCGTCTTCATCCTGCCACGGAGATAGGGCAGGGCGGGGCGACAGGGCAAGGTGGTTCGTCGTTGAGGCGGCGGCGTCCGCGGTCACCCTCCGTCGGACCGATGGAACTGCGCGACGCCCATTGCCACTATCAGTTCGCCGAGGTCCCGTACGCCGCGGTCGAGCAGGCGCGGGCGGACGGCGTCGGCCAGGCGATGATCAACGGCAGCGCGCCCGCCGACTGGCCGGACGTGGCCGCCCTCGCCCGGCGCGACCCGCGTAACCGCGTCTCGTTCGGCCTGCATCCGTGGGATGTCCCGACGGCGCCGCCGGGCTGGGAGGCGGAGCTGCGCGCGGTCCTGCGCGCGCACCCGACCGCCGGCGTCGGCGAGATGGGCCTCGACCGCCGGGTGAAGGATGGCGATCCCGTCGCCCAGGAGGCGGCCTTCCGGACGCAGCTCGCGCTCGCCGTCGAACTCGACCGCGCGCTCACGATCCACGCCGTCAAGGCGATCGGGCCGCTGATGGACATCCTGCGTGCGGCCGAACTCCCGCGGCGCGGCTTCCTGCTGCACAGCTGGAACGGCCCGGTCGAACTCGTGCCCGAACTCGCGAAGCTCGGCGCTTATTTCTCCTTCAGCGCGCATCACCTCATCCCGCGCAAGGCCGACCTGCGCGCGCAGTTCGCCGCGGCCATCCCCCGCGAGCGCATCCTGGTCGAGACCGACGCCCCCGCGCTGTGTCCCTCGCCGGAGTTCCGCCTGCGCGAGCTCGCGCCCGCCGCCGACGGCACGGAGCAGAACCATCCTTCGAACCTCGTGCGCAACAACGCCGAGCTCGCGCGCACCATGGGCGTCACGCCGGAGCAGTCCGCCGCGCTGACCACGGCGAACTTCGCGCGCCTATTCGGGGCGTAGGAGCGACAGGCGCAGGGCCTCGCCCGCGGCGGCCAGGCCGAACGCGCCGGCCACGTGGGCGGCGGTGCCGTAGCCCCATTCGCAGTTCGGACGGAGGTCCTCGCCCTCGGGGAGCTCGCCGCCGGGCAGCCCTTCGCAGTCCGCCGGCTGCGTGAACGGTTCGTCGGACCAGACGCAGGACACGCCGAAGGGCGTCTTGCCGCGGGGGAAGTCGAAGTTCTGGCGCAGGCGCTTGCGCACGAGCATCATCAGCGGGTCGTCGCGCGAATCGCGCAGGTCGGTGACCTTGAGGCGGGTGCCGTCGAGCCGGCCCGCGCAGCCTCCGACCGTGACCACGGGCAGCTTACGGTTCACCGCCTCGGCGATGAGCCCGCACTTCGGCGACAACGCGTCCATCGCGTCGATCACCACGCCGTCGAAGCCGGCGAGCACCTCGTGCGGGTTGAAGCGGGAGAGGAAGCGCTGGTGCAGCGTCGTGCGGACGGCGGGGTGGATGGCGCGGGCGCGTTCGGCGACCGCCTCGGTCTTCGGGCGGCCTTCGTTGCCGGCCACCGCGTGCAGCTGGCGGTTGGTGTTGGAGACGCAGACCGCGTCGCCGTCGACGAGGGCGAGGTGGCCCGCGCCGGAGCGCGCGAGGGCCTCGACGGTCCAGGAGCCCACGCCGCCGAGGCCGACGACGAGGAAGGACGAACGCGCGAGCCGCTCCATGCCGGCGCGCCCGTAGAGGCGGCCGATGCCGGCGAAGCGTTGGAGATGGTCCGCGTCCATCCGTCCAATCAAGCGGGGAAGCGGCCGCAGTCCAAGGCGGAAGCGTGGCCCTGGTCCGGGCTTGCTGGCCGGCGGCCCGCCGGCATCGTGCAGGCGATGTCCGGGCGCATCGCCGAAATCCCCCTGCAGCCTCCGGCGGAGGGACGGGCGTCGGCCGGCTTCAAGATGGGCGTCAGCGGTCTTTTCCTCGGCCTGCTCGGCGCAGGCCTGCTCATCATCCCGCAGCAGCGTCCGGCCAACGGCGTGAACAAGGTCTTCGCCGAGGCGCGGGCCGTCGTGCTCACGGCGCGCCTCGAACGCGGGGCCTGGCCGCCCGACGGCGACCCCGCGGGGATGCTCGACGCGGCGCGCACGGGCCGTCTGCGCGAACTGCTCGCGGCGTGCCCGCTTCCGGGCGCCTGGCGTTTCGTGGCCGGCAAGGCCCAGGGCGGTCCGGCCATCGTGTTCACCCCGGCCGAGGCCGGCCAGCCTTACGAGCGCTGCCTCCGGGTCGTCGACGCGTGGCTCGACGACGGCGACCCCGCGGCCGGCGACCTGCTCGTCGGGCCTGACCGCGCCCGGCTCCGCCTCAGCGCTGAGTGATCGCTTCGGCGCGACGGCGCAGGTCGGCGTCGAACAGCGCGTCGATGAGCGCGTCGAGGTCGCCTTCGAGCACCTGCTCGATGCCGTGCACCGTCAGGTCGATGCGGTGGTCCGTGATGCGGTTCTGCGGGAAGTTGTAGGTGCGGATGCGTTCGGAGCGGTCGCCCGAGCCCACCTGCGTCTTGCGGTCCTGGGCGCGCGCCTCGCGTTCCTTGGCGCGGGTCAGGTCCAGCAGGCGGGAGCGCAGGACGCGGAGGGCTTTCTGGCGGTTGCGCAGCTGGGAGCGTTCGTCGGCGCAGTACACCATGAGCCCCGTCGGCTTGTGGATGATCTGCACCGCGGACTCCGTCTTGTTGACGTGCTGGCCGCCGGCGCCGCTCGCGCGGGCGACGGACATGTCGAGGTCCTCGGGCTTGAGGACGACCTCGGCCTCCTCGGCTTCAGGGAGGACCGCGACCGTGGCGGCGGAGGTGTGGACGCGGCCCGAGGCCTCGGTGGCGGGCACGCGCTGGACGCGGTGGACGCCGGCCTCGTGGCGGAGGTGGGCCATCGCGCCTTCGCCTTCGACGAGCAGGACCGCGTCGCGGACCCCGCCCAGGTCGGAGGGCGAGAGGGACATCAGCTCGTGCTTCCAGCCGCGTTTCTCGGCGAACCGGGTGTAGGCGCGGAGGAGTTCGGCGGCGAAGAGGGAGGCCTCCTCGCCCCCCGTCCCGGCCCGGATTTCTACAAGAGCATTACGAGAATCATCCGGATCGGGCGGGATGATGGCCCGGATGAGCTGCTCCCGGGCCGCCTCGACGGCCGGGGCGAGGCGGGCGACCTCGTCGGCGGCCATCGCGCGGAGCTCCGCGTCGGCCTCGGCGCCCATCGTCCGGGCCTCCGCGAGCTCCTTTTCCAGGGCCGTCAGCGCGTCGTCGGCCTTGACGGCCTTGGACGTGAAGCGGAGCTCGGCGCCGAGGGCGGCCGCCCGGCGGTTGTCGGCGAACGTCGCCGGGTCGGCGAGCAGCCCCTCGAGCTCGGCCAGGCGGCGGCGGAAGCCGGTCAGGTCGGGGCGGAGGGGGTCGGCGGACATCGGCGAAGAGGGTTAATCGGGCTTGGACAGAGGTCGTCCGTTCGTTATTCAATGGAGTGCGGCCGGCTCCCCGCCGCAAGCCCGACCTTCATCCCTTTTCCGTACGACATGCTGCCCAAGGAACCCGCGTTGCGCGGCACCCACGTCCTCACCTGCGTCTGGGACTTCGACAAGACCCTCTGTCCCGGGTACATGCAGACCCCGCTCTTCCGGGCCTACGGCGTCGACGAGGAGCAGTTCTGGAAGGAGACGAACCAGCTGCCGGCATTGTACGCGCGCAAGGGCATCCGGACCCCCAAGGATTCCGTCTACCTCAACCACCTGCTCAGCTACGTGAAGTCCGGCCTCATGAAGGGCCTGACCAACCGCCGCCTCCGCGAGCTCGGCGCCGAGATCGCGCTCTGCCCGGGACTGCCGCAGTTCTTCCCCGCCTTGAAGGAGCACGTCCGCGAGCTCGGCCGGAAGCACAACCTCGAGGTCGTCCTCGAGCATTACGTCATCAGCACCGGCCTCGCGGAGATGATCCGCGGCACGTCGCTCGCCGCGCACTGCGACGGCATCTACGGCTGCGAGTTCCTCGAACACCCGCTGCCCCCGCACTTCACGAAGCAGGATGAGCTCTCGCTGGACCTGCCCACCGAGATCACCCAGGTCGCCGCGATGGTCGACAACACCATCAAGACCCGCTTCCTCTTCGAGATCAACAAGGGCTCCAACAAGAACGCCGAGATCGACGTCAACGCCGTCGTCCGCCCCGAGGACCGGCGCGTGCCCTTCGAGAACATGATCTACGTCGCCGACGGGCCGAGCGACGTCCCGGTCTTCTCGCTCCTCCGCAAGAACGGCGGCAAGGCCTTCGCCGTCTATGTCCCCGAGAGCGAGGCCGAGTTCGCGCAGAACGACGCGCTCCTGCAGGCCGGCCGCGTGCACGGCTACGGCCCGTGCGACTACTCCGCCGCCTCCTTCACCCCGAAGTGGATCCGCCACGCCCTCGCCGGCATGGTCGAGCGCCTCGCCCAGGAACGCGCCCGCGCCCTCGCCGCGCGCGTCACCCGTCCGCCCCGCCATCTGCACGCCGACCCCGCGCCTCCCGGCGCCGCGGACGCCGCTTCGCAAGGCACCCTCTTCGGCGAATAACCATGCCTGCTCCCGCCCGCAAACGTTCCGCCACGCTCGCCCGTCCGGCCAGCGAGAGCCGACCCATCCTCGCCGTCGTGCTCGCGCTCGTCGCCGCCTTCCTGGTGGTCGCGATGATCACCCACGCCGGCACCGACCGCAGCTGGCTGCCGCCGTCCGACACCGTCGCCCCGCCTACGGACAACACCTGCGGCGTGCTGGGCGCGAGCCTCTCCGTGATCCTGTTCAGCCTCTTCGGCTACGCGGGATTCTTCGTCCCGTTCTTCCTCTTCGCCGCGGCCTGGTTCGCGCTCAACCAGCGCGCGCACACGCTCTGGCCGGTCAAGGTCACGCTGATGGCGCTGTGCATCATCCTGTTCACGCCCATCCTCACGCTCTGGCTCGGCACCTCGCCCGACGCCACGGCCGCCTTCGACCCCAAGGGTCCCGGCGGCGTGCTCGGCAACCTGCTCTACTCCCACCTTTTCCAGCCCTACCTGGACTACGGCACCTGGATCCTCGTCTTCCCTTACGGCTTCTGCCTCCTCGGCGCGCTGGCCGACGACCCCAAGGCCACGCTGGCCTCCTGGATCGCCGAGATGCGCGACGCCTTCGGCGCCTGGAACGCCGAGCGCAAGTCCGCCGCCCTCAAGTCCGCTGAGGAACAGCGCCGTCGCGACGCCGCGGCCGCCGAGCTCCGCCGCAAGCAGGCCGAAGTCGTGGGCGCCGTGATGCCCGTCCCGCAGCCGAAGGAGACCGCCAAGCCCGTCACGAAGACCGCCGTCGTGGACACTCCGCACGAAGGCCCGGCGGACGATGAAGACGTCGGCCCCGACCTCGTCGAGCCGGCCAGCGTGACCATTTCCTCCGACGCCCCGAAGGTCGAGAAGACCAAGCCGAAGAAGGACGCCGAAGGAGAGGAAGAGGACGAAGAAGAGGAGGAGGCCGCCAGGCCTCCGCGCAAGGCCCCCGAACCGCTGGGTCCCAACGCCGGCAAGGTGCTCGTCGTCCAGCCCGACAAGATCGAGAAGGCCCGCGCCAGCCAGGTCGTCAAGAAGCGCGGCGACTACGTCTTCCCCGAGCTCCGCATGCTCAACGAGCCCGTCGCGGGCTCCAAGCTCCCGCCCGAGGACTTCCGCAAGCGCGCCGCCGACCTCATCGAGACCCTCAAGCAGTTCAAGGTCGACTGCGTCCCGGTCGACCCCGCCAACGGCGTCGACGTCGGCATCCAGCAAGGTCCTTCCATCACGCGTTACGAGATCAAGCCCGCCCCGGGCGTGCGCGTGGAGAAGATCTCCAACCTCTCGAACAACATCGCGATGAACCTCGAGGCCGAGGCCGTGCGCATCCTCGCGCCCGTCCCCGGCAAAGGCACCGTCGGCATCGAGATCCCGAACAAGAGCCGCAAGGACGTCCTCCTCCGCGAGATCATCGAATCCAAGGCCTGGGCCGACGCCCAGATGGAGCTCCCCGTCGTGCTCGGCGTGGACAGCGTCACGAACAAGCCCGTCATCCAGGACCTGGCGAAGATGCCGCACGCGCTCATCGCCGGCGCGACCGGACAGGGCAAGTCCGTCTGCATCAACGCGATCATCGTGTCGCTCCTCTACCGCTGCACGCCGCAGGACCTGCGCTTCATCATGGTCGACCCCAAGGTCGTCGAGCTGCAGATCTTCAACAACCTCCCGCACCTGCTCATCCCGGTCGAGACCGACCCCAAGCGCGTGCCCGCCGCCCTCAAGTGGCTCATCGCGGAGATGTCCCTCCGCTACAAGATCTTCGCCAAGTGCGGCGTGAAGAACATCACCGGCTTCAACGCCAAGATCGCCAAGGAGGCCGGCGCGCCCAAGCAGGAGGAGCTCCCGCTCAGCGCCGAGGAGCAGGCCGCCGCGGCGGCCGCCGCCGAGGAGGTCGTCGACGACGGCGTACGCGTCCCGGCGGAGAAGCTGCCCTACATCGTCTGCATCATCGACGAGATGGCGGACCTCATGATGGTCGCCGCCCAGGACATCGAGACCTCGGTCGCGCGCATCGCCCAGCTGGCCCGCGCCGCCGGCATCCACCTCGTGCTCGCCACGCAGCGTCCGTCGACGGACGTCATCACCGGCCTCATCAAGGCCAACCTGCCCACGCGCATCGGCTTCAAGGTCTCCTCGCAGATCGACTCGCGCACCATCCTCGACCGCGGCGGCGCCGAGACGCTCGTCGGCCGCGGCGACATGCTCTTCGTGCCTCCGGGCAGCGCCACGCTGAACCGCGTGCAGGGCGCCTTCGTCGGCGAGCAGGAAGTCGCCGCGATCGTCGAGTTCCTGGCCGAGAAGAACGGCAAGCCCGAGTTCGCCCAGGACGTCATCAAGGCGATCAAGGACGGCGCCGAAGGCGGGGATGACGGCGAGGGCGGCGAGGGCGGCGAAGATCCGTTGGTGGCCCAGAGCTGGGCCATCATCAAGCAGACCCGCCGCGCTTCGGTCTCGATGCTCCAGCGCAAGCTCAGCATCGGCTACAACAAGGCCGCCCGGATCATGGACATCCTGGAGGAGAAGGGTTACGTCGGCCCCGAGAACGGCTCCAGCCCCCGCGAGATCCTCGTGGACTAAGGTCGAGGGCTCGAGGGCAGGAGGGCCTGATGAGAGTATGGAGTGTCGAGTATGGAGTATCGGGGGAGTGCTGGCCGTACCTCAAGGCAGCTATGTCGTGACGCGGTCCCGACCCTGCCCAAGGCAGAGAGGCGGCGCTCAGAGGGAAACCCTATACCGGATGATCAGCTGGGGGCATTCATTAAACCCGCAGCATCTATTCCGGTTTCCGGTCTCCCCTTGAGCCGTGCATCCACCTTTGCACAGGCCGCAGGCCGATTTGCACTTTTCCCTAGGTCAGTGCGGCGGATGCCATGTCATCGCATCCTTAACCCGCCCCTCACTTCTTCTCTTTCTTCTTCTTCCGCTCCGGGACGACGGGCTTCTTCTTCTCCGGCGCCGCGATGCTCGGTTCAGGCACGGGCTGCGTCGGGTCGACGGTCGGTGCGGGCGCGGCCGGATCGAAGAACGGCTTGGGCGCGGCGGGGGCGGGAGAGACCGGCGCGGCTTCCTTGGCAGGTTCAGCGGCGAAGGCCAGGGCGGCGACGAAGAACAGGGCGAGCGGGCGCATAGGTTATGGGTAAAACATCGGCCCCGGGGCGAAGTTGCAAGCCTGCCGCGGCGGACATGAAGAAGCCCCGTCGGGCGGGGCTTCTCGTGCGGGCTGTCCGGAGCCTTCAGGCGCCGGCGGCCTTCTTCGGCTTCTCGCCGGCCGGCTTCTTCTCGGCCTTGGGCTCGGGCTTCTTGGGCTCGGGCTTCTTTTCTTCGCCTTCGGCCTCCTTCTTGGGTTTGGAAAGTTCCTTGGCGACGACGACGCCCGTGCCGACGACGGCTTCGGCCAGCTTGGCGTTGGAGGCGGCGCCGGCGGCCTGGCCGGTGCCGATCGCGGCGAGCTTGGCGGCTTCTTCTTCGGCGGCCTTCGCGGCGGCCAGCGCCATCTGGGTCGTCGCGTCGACGGTCTGGACGACGAGCGAGGCGGGCGCGGCGGCGGCTTCGGCGGCGGCCGGGGCTTCGGCCTTGGCTTCCTTCTTGGGCTTCTCTCCGGCCGGCTTCTTCTCGGCCGTGGCCGTCTTGTTGCCGCCGGGGGGCGTGGGTCCGCTGGGCTTCTTGTTGGTCGAAGTCGTGGCGGCCATGGCGACCGACGTGGCGGCGAGCAGGGCGAGGAGGGTTGTCTTCATGTTGTGGATAATACACCGCGCCTTGACCCGAGTTTCAACCTCGGTCTGGCCGGAAGACGAAGAAAACCGCCCCCAGGAGGCAGCCAAACGCCCAAAGATAGTCCCATTTCCACTTTTCACCCAGGAAGATCATCATGAAAGGCACGAAGACCATGAGCGTGACGCATTCCTGGAGGATCTTCAGCTGGGCCCCGGAAAGGCCGCCGGCGTGGCCCAACCGGTTCGCCGGCACCATGATCAGGTATTCGCCCAGGGCGATGCCCCAGCTCACCAAGGCGGCGGCCCACCAAGGGCTCTGCTGCATCGTCCGCAGATGCCCGTACCAGGCATAGGTCATGAAGACGTTCGAGACCGCCAGCATGCCGAAGGTGAGCAGGGCGGAGGGCAGGAGATCGGGGCGCATGGCAGGGGGTGAAAAGTGACCGGTTCGACGCAGGTTGTTTGCAATAAATGACTTGAATCAGGTCAGATTCGCTCAGGCTTGCAGGTTCTAACCCCCTGACGAACCGTCCAGCCCAAACCCTCATGCCTGCAAGCCCCGCCACTTCGTCCGCCCCGAACCCGCTCCCGGCCCACGCCTGGGCCTCCCTGCAGAAGGACCTGGGCGCCGGCCTGGTCGTGTTCCTGGTCGCCTTGCCCTTGTGCCTGGGCATCGCCCTGGCCTCGGGCGCGCCGATGCTGGCGGGCATCGTCAGCGGCGTGGTCGGCGGCCTGCTGGTCGCCTGGCTGAGCGGTTCGCACACCAGCGTCAGCGGCCCGGCGGCGGGCATGGTGGCGGTGGTGCTCGCGCAGGTGGCGGCGCTCGGGTCCTTCGAGGCGTTCCTCGTCGCGGTCATCCTCGCGGGCGCGATCCAGATCCTGCTCGGCGCCCTGCGGGCCGGCTTCATCGCGGCCTTCTTCCCTTCGAACGTCATCAAGGGACTGCTGGCCGCGATCGGCGTGATCGTCATCCTGAAGCAGATCCCGCACGCGGTCGGCCACGATGCTGATCCGGAAGGCGACATGGGCTTCCTGCAGCCGGACGGAAAGAACACCCTTTCGGAACTGTTCTCCTCCCTCTTCAACTTCGAACCCGGCGCGACGATCGTCGGCCTCGTTTCTCTGGCGGTCCTGCTGGCCTGGGACCGCAGCCGCCTGAAGCATTCGCTCATCCCGGCGCCCTTGGTCGTCGTGGTGCTCGGCGTCCTGGCCAACTTGGCGATGAAGGCGGCCGGCAGCGCGTGGGCCATCGGCTCGTCCCACCTCGTGCAGGTGCCGACCGTGGCGAGCCTCGGCGAGTTCTTCAAGGTCCTGCCGAGCCCGGACCTCAAGGCGTTCGGCAACCCCGCGATCATCATGGCCGCCGTGACGATCGCCGCCGTCGCCTCCCTGGAGACGCTGCTCAACCTCGAGGCCGTGGACAAACTCGATCCGCGCAAGCGCGTGAGCCCGCCGAACCGCGAGCTCATGGCCCAGGGCGTCGGTAACATGGTGTCGGGCTTGCTCGGCGGCCTGCCGATCACCTCGGTCATCGTGCGCAGCTCGGTGAACCTCAACGCGGGGGCGGCGACCCGCCTCTCGGCCTTCTTCCACGGCGTGCTGCTTCTCCTGCTGGTGCTGCTCGCCCCGGGCTTGCTGAACCAGATTCCGCTGGCCTCCCTGGCCGCCGTGCTGATCGTGACCGGCTTCAAGCTGGCCAGCCCGGCGCTCTTCCGGCAGATGTGGACGGAAGGCCGCACCCAGTTCGTCCCCTTCATCGTCACGACCACGGCCATCGTGTTCACGGACCTGCTCGTGGGCGTCCTCATCGGCCTGGCGACCAGCCTGGCCTTCGTCCTCCACAGCAACTACCGTCGTCCCTTGCTGCGCTTCATGGAACAGCACGTGAGCGGCGAGGTCCTCCGCATCGAGCTTTCCAACCAGGTCAGCTTCCTCAACCGGGCCGCCCTCGAGCAGGCGCTCGATTCCGTGCCGGTGAACGGACAGGTCGTGCTCGACGCGCGTAACACGGACTACATCGACCCGGACATCCTCGACCTGATCGACGACTTCCGCCGCCAGACCGCGCCCGCCCGCAACCTGAAGGTGAGCCTCGTCGGCTTCAAGGACCGCTACGTCATGGAGGATCAGATCCAATACGTGGACGTGAGCACCCGCGAGGTCCAGGCGCAGCTGACCCCGGAGCGCGTGCTGCAGTTCCTCAAGGAGGGCAACGAACGTTTCGTGACCGGCCGCCGGCTCACGCGCGACCTCGCCCGGCAGGTGGACGCGACGTCCGCGGCCCAATACCCGATGGCGGTGATCCTCAGCTGCATCGACTCGCGCAGTCCGGTCGAGCTGATCTTCGACATGGGCGTGGGCGACGCGTTCGTCATCCGCATCGCGGGCAACGTCGCCAAGGAGAAGGTCCTCGGCAGCATGGAGTTCGCCTGCGCCGTGGCCGGCGCCCGCCTGGTGCTCGTCATGGGCCACACCAGCTGCGGCGCCGTGAAGGCGGCGGTCGAGCTCTTCGAGACCGGCAGCACGGCCTCCAAGGCCACCGGCTGCGAGCACCTCGACGCGCTGGTCAATGAGATCCAGAAGGCCATCGAGCCGGGCACCAAGCCGCACGGCGACTGGGTGACCGGCGAGACGAAGCTGATCTACGTGGACGACGTGGCGAAGCGCAACGTGGCCCGCACGATCGGCTACATCCGCTCCGCCAGCCGCACGCTGCGCGAGCTTGAGGCCGCGGGCAAGATCGCCATCCACGGCTCGATGTACGACATCAAGACCGGCCGTGTCACGTTCCTCGAAGAGCATTCCATCAGGAGCTGAGGGAGCGTCTTCCGTCAGGTGAAGGGTTCCGCTGGGGCATAATCTGGTTTGTGCCCGGCGTGCTCCGCGGCGGGCATCGGAGGATGCAGACTCCTGAAGATCGTCCGCGCGAGCGGCTCGTCCGCCTCGGCCCGCGCGCCTTGCTCGACGCCGAGCTCATCGAACTCCTGATCGGCGCCGGCACCAAGGGAGCTCCGGCGCCCGTCGTGGCTTCGGCTTTGCTGGCCGAATCCGGCACGCTCGCGGCCCTCGCGACCTGGGACACGCACGACTTCGGCCGCGTCCACGGGCTCGGGCCGGCCAAGGCCGCCGAGCTCGCCGCGGCGATGGAGCTCGCCCGGCGGATCCGCGAACGCGCGCAGGATCCGGGCGAGAAGCTCGACGCCCCGGCCAAGGTCTGGGCGCGCCTCGAGCCGTTCGCGGCCGGCCTCGCCGTGGAGAAGTGCTGGGTGCTGTGCCTGAACCGTCGCAACCGCCTGCTCGCCTTGCACGAGGTCAGTTCGGGCACCGCGACCAGCGCGCTCCTGCATCCGCGGGAGGTCTTCCGGCATGCGCTCAAGCATGCGGCCTCGGCGGCCATCGTCGCCCATAACCATCCGAGCGGCGACCCGACGCCGAGCCCGGCGGACCGGGCGGTCACCCGCCAGCTGGCCGACGCGGGCAGGGTGGTGGGCGTCGAATTGCTGGACCACGTCGTCGTGGGCCGGCCGGAGGCGGATCCGGCGGGCAAAGGGTGGTTCAGTTTCGGCGAGGCGGGCTTGATTTAGCGGAACTTGCCGTTGTCCTGAGAAGTCTCAGTCCCCATGCCCATTTCCCGGACCATCAAGGCCGGACTCGCCGTCGTCGTCCTGTCCGTCCTCGCCTTCGCCGCCCGCCAAGGCCAGCGCTACCACAAGAAGCACCTCGCCTCCCCGCGTTCAGGCGAGGCCGTCTACCGTCAGGATTGCATGAGCTGCCATGGTCCCGTGGGCGAGGGCGTCGCCGGGAAGGCCGACGAGCCGCTCGTCGGCGAGAAGTCGGTCGCTTCCCTGGCGAAGTACATCGCCCGTGAGATGCCGGAGGACGATCCGGGAACTCTTTCCCTGGCCGACGCGACGGCCTCCGCCGAATACATCCACCAGGCCTTCTATTCCGCCGAGGCCCGGGCGCGGAACCATCCCCCTCGCATCGAGGTCGCCCACCTCACCGTGCGGCAGTATCGCGAGAGCATCGCCGACCTGCTCGGCTCGCTCCGCGGCGCGACTTCGACGACGGAGGCGGGCGGCCTCGCCGGGACCTACCGCGAGCGTCCGGAGCGCGACCCGAAGATGCCGGACCGCAACCGTCCGGAGGCCACCTTCAAGAAGCAGGTCGACCCCGTCATCGACTTCGACTTCGGCGACAAGGCTCCGGAGAAGGGCACTTACGCAGCGCAGTTCAGCATCAACTGGCTCGGCTCGGTGCTCGTGCCCGACACCGGCGAATACGAGTTCCGCATCACCTCCCCTAACGGCGTGCGCCTGTACGTGAACCCCCCCGACAACGGCAACGAGAAGAACGCCCTCATCGACCTCTGGGTGAGCTCGGGCAAGT
>Ga0222714_10002767_pt1 | contig 18312 bp, 22 predicted proteins | sample C33_3DmetaG_FD_165048 | JGI IMG/M metagenome (GOLD analysis project Ga0222714, IMG submission 165048) | Estuarine water microbial communities from San Francisco Bay, California, United States - C33_3D | ecosystem: Environmental > Aquatic > Marine > Unclassified | place: USA: California...
CCAGTAGCGAGAACCGAGTCACCGGTGATGCACGAAACTTTTCGGTCAGCGTTACTGGAACAGATCACATGTCCTTGGCAAAAGTCAGTCCGCGTCAGTCGGCATCTCAGGCTCAATCGGTGACCTCAGTCAGGCCTACTCATGCAACCATTCCTGCATCGTTTGTAACCGGCGAGCGACCTGGTGCGGGTGGGGAAGGAATTACGGGCGATGAGCGAGGAGCCTGCCAGCCCATCTCTGGAACGCCTTACCTTGGAGACGACAACCGCCCTAGTTATTGCGGCCCTAGTGCTTCGGCCGGCGCTGCAATGCCAAAAGGGTCTCGTGAGCAGGCAGACAAGAAGGTTATTACGGGGTCGTCGTTTCAGACCGAACGGATCACTGGGGCACTCACCAAGGCCGATGGCGTCATTACAGGCACGCCCGAGTTTCGTCATGCCGATCCCGCGCCGCGCGCTGCGGCGGACACCTCCGCTCTTCAGGCTGCGCAGCGTGTAACGGGCGAGGGTAGCCAGGCGGGCAGACAGGTTACAGGTGATGCCTGGCACTCTCAGAGTCGTGTCACCGGGACAGAAGGTGGCTCTGTGATGGGTCGCAATCCCTCCATGCGAGGACAGTCGCGCGGACAAGGAATGAATGCAAGTCAGTTCAAGGGCGTTGAGCGACAGACGGCTCCACAAAGCCCAATGACAGGGTCGGCGGGCAACACGGGTCGTGGGGCTGTTGTTACAGTCTCGGGTGGTGCTCGAGGCTAAAGAACTCATAGGATCCCATAGGTCTAGCCATGAGCCGCTCGATTAGCCATCACCCCGTCCTGCGTCGGCAGGCCGCTGTTGCGCAGAGGCGAGGTGAGCTTGCGAACCCCGCCTGTCAGATCGGGCCAGGCCAGACCTGTCGACATCCCCTAGTTGATGAGGCACTTAACACGGAGCTTCATCGCTACGAGACCACAATTAGCCAGCGCTTTCTGCTTATTGAATCGGCCCTTAAAAAAATCTCAGCCATTCAGCACGATGATTCGTTTGTTCAGAGTGCCCAGGATATTTGTCAGGCTATGCTCGGCTATCGTCTGCCCGAAGATAAACTTGCCAGTGCCTGGGTCAATGGTCTCGATATGCCCGACCTTCATGCCTACTGCGTTTTCCAGAGTCTGGTCTTGTCGGTTCAGAAGGCCAACGAAGATCGCGCGATATGGCTTGAGAAACTGCCGCTTAGCGCCCCCGTGCTTCGCGACATGGGCTACCACACTGTCAACATAAGCCCCTGTGCAGATGGTCGTCTGCAGGGTCTACTTCCTTTTATCCTTCGTATCTCCCCCGCCCCTGAAATCTCAGTGAAGGCCTTTGCCGGCGCAAGGTTTGATATCGAAGATGACATTGCTGACTGGACCCAGGCCGAGCTGCAGCGGTTTGCAAATGAGCAAGGGTACGACGCGTCACTTAATTATTTAAAGTGTGTGGTCTACCACTACAGCAGTTCCGTTCCTTGTGGTGAGGGCTGCGCAGCTCATGGCAGTAACGACGATATGGCGATCGACTGTGCAATTGAGGGGTTATCGAACCTCCAGGCGGCTATACGGAATTTATATGGCCTGGGTGCCGAACCCGATGGCCTGGTTCTTGGTGTCGATACCGACACAGATGCCCTTCGCGTTCATTTGCCGGATGGTTCCGGAATCATTCATGCCCATCAATTTTTAGACAGTGCCCAGCTGTTCGCAGACACGCTGCCCTTAAGTGGCGCCCAGGCCGAACACGTGCTTATTGACCGTGTTCGGGCTGTCTGCTCAAACCCCGATGCCAATACTGCGGCCCTGGCAATAGGACTTCTTCGCGCCAATTTCTCGCAGCTTCAGTATGTTATTGAGCATCACAATGGCCGGTATACAGACGTAGGCCATGACGAGAAATTTATCTGTGCAGGTGAGGCTGTTGCCTCTCTGCACCTTCGTAATAAGTACTACTTCGCTCACCTCTCCACGGTGGAAGAGGGGGCGGCCGACCTTGACGTTGGCATAAAGATTTTTACCTCGCTTAACTTGTCGCGAGGGCTCGCCATCCCAATTCTGGTGCACTTCTTTTTTGATGCAAGGGTTTCAGGGGCCCGCCAGCGGGCCGAGGAGCGTTGCCATCGGGTTAAGCAGGCCATTCAGTCACGCTATCAGGCTCTGCATGAGCGCCATCAAATCAGGTGCTTTCTTGCCGTGTCCGACATCGGAGGAACAGAAAACGTGACTCCCGTTCCATCAAGTTACTCGGCAGCTGTTCACTGACCGGCGGAGGCTCTTAGATTCATGAAGATTATGCGGGTCGAAAAAACATTAGTGTCGACGAATCGAATTGATGCCTTTGGCCATCGGCCTTTATTGGTTGTCCAGGAGCGTGTGGGTGGCAGCTACAGCGTGGCTGTGGATGCAGTGGGTTGCGTACCTGGCGATTGGGTGATTTGCGTAGGCTCTTCGGCCGCACGCGATGCTGCAGGCGCGAGGGATTTTCCTTCCGATCTTACGATCGTCGGGATTATCGACCGTTGGGAGGCACAGGGCTAATCATGGAAATTTACAAGGTTAGCCAAGAGCTTGTCTGCACCAGGCGCACGCCCGGGCTTGGGCATCATTCGCTTCGCGTGCTTGAGGCGGCCGATGGGAGCCTGTCTGTTGCAACCGATCCTGTCGGTGCGCCGGTGGGTAAATGGGTCTTCACAACCATTGGGACGGCGGCGCGCTTTGCCATGTCCGACCCAACTGTTGTAACCGATCTCACAATTTGTGGGCTTATTGATAACTGGGAGTAGTTTTTTTCTTTTTTAAAAAAGGAGTAGTGAAATGGCAAGTGTGACTGGTATTGCTTTAGGAATGATCGAAACGCGTGGTCTTGTTCCCGCCATTGAGGCTGCTGATGCCATGACCAAGGCTGCTGAAGTTCGCCTGGTCGGCCGTCAGTTCGTTGGTGGTGGTTATGTCACGGTCTTGGTTCGTGGCGAGACAGGCGCCGTGAATGCCGCAGTTCGTGCGGGTGCTGATGCCTGCGAGCGTGTGGGCGATGGACTTGTTGCCGCCCACATTATTGCTCGTGTGCATCAGGAAGTTGAAGGTATTCTTCCTTCAGCCCCTAGCGCCTAATTGTTGAAAAAATCGCGCCTGAGGTTTGGCGCGCACAAAGGAGGTAGTAAATGGCTACAGTATCCGGAGTTGCACTTGGCATGATAGAAACACGTGGTCTTGTTCCTGCTATTGAGGCCGCCGATGCAATGACGAAGTCTGCCGAGGTGCGTCTGGTCGGCCGCGAGTTTGTGGGCGGTGGGTATGTCACGGTGCTGGTGCGTGGCGAGACCGGCGCTGTGAACGCGGCGGTTCGCGCCGGAGCTGACGCCTGCGAACGTGTTGGTGATGGCCTTGTTGCTGCCCATATTATTGCGCGCGTGCACCAGGAAGTGGAAAGCATTCTTCCGTCGAAGCCAACTGCCGTGGGTGGTGGAAGAGATGGTGAACTCTCAACGATTCAGAGCTAAGCAATCATGGGTCTCGCCTAAGGGCATCCCGTTCGGGGAGTAGATATGGCGGACACAGAGATTGAAGGCTGGGATTACAGAGCAAAGCCAAGCTCGCTGTCGCGACGCTTTGAGTTTGAGAGTTATGCCCAGACTCGAGATTTTCTTGACCGTCTCGACCAGTTAAGTCAAGAGACTGGGCTCTATCCACACAGCACGAACTTTGGTACAAGCTATGTCAACCTAACGATCGACCTCGACACTGATTCCGAGGCCTTTCGAGCCTTCGCAGTGAAGGTCAGCCAGCTTTACCGTGCATGAAGATTGTTGCGGTGGTTAATCAAAAGGGAGGCGCTGGAAAGACAACCTTGGCGATGAATCTGGCTGGGGGCTTAAACCGGCAAGGCCAGACTCTGGTTCTCGATCTTGATCCCCAGGGTTCTGCCGTGCAATGGGCAAGTCAGGGCAGCACGCGATTTCCTGCTGTGGTTAAAAGACCCATGCCTAAGTTCGATGGTGCGTCCATTCGAAAGACCTACAGCGAATTCGACTACGTCGTGATGGACTGCCCACCTTCTTTAGAAAGTGGTGCAACCCTGGCGGCATTGAGGGCTTGTCATCTGGCGATTATCCCCGTCCTGCCGTCGCCTGTTGATCTCTGGGCAAGTCTTCGCCTTCCATCGGAGCTTGAGCTTGCCAGGCAGATCAACCCCGGCCTTCGCAGTCTTATGGTTATTAATCAGTTAGAGCCAGCAAGTGCCTTGTCCTCGGCCATGCATGGCGCGCTTGAAGAGTTTGGACTACCAGCAGCAAAGACAGCCATTAGACGCCGTGCCATTTATCGCACCGCAGCCCTCGATGGCGTAACCGTGTATGAACTCGGTCGTCGCGCCGAGGCCGCAGTTAACGAATTTGAATCGCTACTCGAGGAGGTGAGCCATGAGCTCGCTTAAATCAAAGCTTACAGCCAGCGTGAAGCAGGCAAAGGCATCGACCGGCAAGGCGACGCCACAAACCCAGACCGTCTCTTCAAAGGCACGAACCGAGGCCACCTCTGCAAAGCCGCAGAAAAGGCCAGAGACGCCGAAGAGGGGGCCTTCGTCCATCAATTCCTCTGCCAACGCGGATGTCGTTGCGAGTCATCGTGAGCTCTTCCCGTCCCGGGTCTGGCCCGATTAAGGTCTGAGGCATGAAGACCTACAGGCCTCGTCAGGCAGGGTTTATTTCCCCCGAGGCGCCGAGCTCTACAAGGTATTCCTCCGGCCCTACAGATGTAAGGCCAGCAAACGATCGCTCTGCCGCAAGCCATGCATCGGAGCTGACTGAATACCTTGTTCCAACAGAGCCCTACTACAGGCCTGTCTCCGACGAGGTGACCTTGTTTGAGGCGGCCTACTCGGTTCGCATGCCCATGATGCTTAAGGGCCCCACGGGTTGTGGAAAGACACGGTTTGTTGAGTACATGGCCTGGCGCTTAGGAAAGCCACTGATCACGGTGGCCTGCAACGAGGATATGACTGCCTCCGATCTTGTAGGCCGCTACCTGCTCGATGCGGACGGAACCCGTTGGCAGGATGGTCCGTTGGCACTTGCCGCGCGATACGGGGGTATCTGTTACCTTGATGAGGTGGTTGAGGCCCGCCAGGACACCACTGTTGTCATTCACCCCTTAACCGATGCACGACGTATCCTTCCGCTTGAGCGCAAGGGCGAGGTGATTGAAGCCCATCCCGATTTTCAGGTTGTTATTTCCTACAACCCGGGCTACCAGTCCTTAATGAAAGACTTAAAGCAGTCGACCAAGCAACGGTTTGGCGCGCTCGACTTCTCGTACCCTGAACACGAGGTTGAGGCCGAAATTGTGGCCCATGAGTCGGGCGTCTCAACCCAGGATGCTGCAAACCTTGTTCATATTGCTGAGCGGGCACGGAACCTAAAGGGCCATGGTCTTGATGAGGGCATATCAACACGCATGCTGATTTATGCAGGCTCGCTTATGGCAGCTGGGGTGCCGGCGCTTTCGGCCTGTCGCGTTGCCTTGGTTAGGCCCATTACCGATGACCCTGATATGCGGGATGCACTTGATGCCGCCGTAAGTACCTATTTCTAGTCCCTATGGCTCAAGCCTTATCCGATTTTCTTAGCCCGGACGATGACTGCTCTGAATCGTTACGGTTTGCGCTTGAGGAACAATGGGCAAATCTTCCACGTGTCTTTAGCACACGTGGCATTGATAACTACCTAAAGGGCTGCACGGCCCTCGATCAGCTCGGGCGTTCCGAGGAACTTCCACTTACCTTTGCGGCTTGCATGCCCGAGGTCGCACGCGCCATCGGTGAGGACGTCTTACCTGACATTGTCAATTTTTTGTTGAGTATGGCCTCTAAGACCTCGGGTCAGGTCTTAGCAGCCATCGTTCATGCAGCCCCAATTGTTGCCCGTCGACTCGGCGACCCTGAGTTGTTTCGACAGTTTTTACAGGTCTTGGCCAATATGCTTGCCCAGGTGCCCAGGGGAGTGCGACCCATGCTAGAGCAGCTGGACACCCTGCTTTCGCAGCTTACGCTCGGAGGGCTTCGGCGTTGGGCCTTATGGGGTGCCCAGGCCTATAAAAACGATCTTGAAGGCCAGGTTCTCTATTTCTCTTTGCAAAGCGAAGATGCCCGGGCCATGCTGCAGGCTGAGCGAAAGGGAACCCTTTTTGTCGATGTTCAAAGGCGCCTGTTGATTTATTTAAGGGCCATCTGGGGCCGTGATTTTTTCTTACGACCAACCTCCGGAGACTACGAACGCCGCGAGGGACTTAAGCCTTACATTGATCGGTTTGTTATTCACATTCCCGATGCCTTTGATGACTGGTCCGACGCAGGTGAGAAAAAGACCGTTTCTGGGCTTGATGTTTATCGCGCGGTTGTGAACCATTGCGCCGCGCATCTTCAGTTCGGGCGTGAGCCTCTTACGGACGAGGGGCTGACCCCCCTGCAGCGCCATCTTGTTGAGTGCATTGAAGATGCCCGTGTTGAGTACTTGGCAGGCCAGGCCTTCCCCAATATGCGCGATTCCTGGGCAGTTTTTCACGACGAGCCTCTTGGTGAATCGTCGCCGTTACGAATAGCCGATCTTCTAAGGCGATTGGCCCTGCGTTTGACGAACCCTAAGGGCCGCGATAGTCATGAATGGGTGGAGTACGCCGCCCATTGTTTCTTTAGCCATCCCGACCTGACACAAGGCCTTGCAAGCGTGTCCATTGCCCTTGCCATTGATGCGAAGCTAGGCCAGTTAGAGCTTCCTTCTTTTGACAGTCGTCTTGATAGTTTTACTTTGTTTTATCGCGACGACAACCGTGTTATTTGGCAGCCTGATAGCCAAGACGAGCAGGATGCACTTGCTTTGACCTGGCAGCAGAAGCAGGTTCGAAAAAAGGTAAGCATTATGGAAATGGTGAACGAGGTGAATAACGAGTTTGCCGGTGATGATGCGCAGGAAATCTGGGTCCTTCCCACCGAGTTCTTTCTTGACCAAGAAGGGGTTTCCATCAACTCGCTCGAGGGCCGTGAGCCTGTCTCAAGCCCGTTTTATTACGACGAATGGGATTATCAAATACAGCTCGATCGTCCGGCCTGGGTTACCCTTTACGAAAGGGCTGCACCTCGTGGAGATGCAGCAGTTATCGATGCCTTGCTTGCCGAGCACAAGCCTGTTGTATCTCGGCTTAAGTACCTTATTGAGTCGATGGTTCCTCAGGGTCTCAAACGGATACGTCGCCAGGAAGAGGGCGATGAAATTGACCTTAATGCGGCAGTCAGCAGCTTTATTGACCTGCGCATGGGGTATCAGCCCGACCCTCGAATCATGACTCGCTACAAGCGGTCTGAGCGTGATGTCTGTGTTCTGGTTCTGCTCGATCTTTCAGAATCCTCAAACGACACCGTGCGGGGGCAGGACTTCACCGTTATTGAGCTTACCCGGGCGGCTACCGTTCTTATGGCAGACGCCCTTAGTCGTGTAGGCGATGCCTTTGCCATACACGGGTTTTGCTCAAATGGGCGTGATGATGTTCATTACTATCGAATGAAGAACTTCGATGAGCCTTATGAGAAAGAGGCGAAGGCAAGGCTTGCAGGGCTCTCGGGGTCTTATTCAACACGAATGGGTGCAGCCATTCGGCATGCATCAAGCCTGCTCGCCCAACGATCCGAGCGAAAAAAGTTAATTTTTGTTGTCACTGATGGCGAGCCTGCCGATAACGATGTCCGTGATCCCCAATACCTAAGGGCCGATACCAAGAAGGCGGTCGAGCAGGCCGGGCGTTTGGGTGTTAACTGTTATGCGCTTTCGCTTGATCCCTACGCCGATCAATACGTTTCAAGTATTTTTGGTGCTGGCCGTTTTACGGTTCTTGACCATGTTGAGCGCCTGCCCGAAAAGCTCCCTATGCTCTACCTTGGGCTAACACACTAGGTTCGTCATGACGATTAGCCTTCGAACCTTCATTCTCATCGACTCGTTGCAGCCCCAGCTTGCGTCCTATCTGGGAACCTCCTCGCAGGGCTTTCTTCCTGTTCCCGGCGATGCCTGCCTCTGGATTGAGGTGGCACCCGGAATGGCGGTGCATCGACTCTCCGATATCGCCTTGAAGCGAACCAATGTTCATATGGGTGAGCAGGTGGTGGAGCGGTCGTTTGGGTCGATGGAAATTCATTACCGCAACCAGAGCGAGGTGCAGGAGGCTGGTCGCGTTATTCTGGAGCAGCTTGCAAGCTCACCAGAGGACCGCATGGGCTGCTCAATTGAATGGGCTGAGGTTATATGTGCAGTGACCCCCGATCATGCAACCCTTATCAACCGGCAGATGCGTCGTGGCTCGATGCTCTTGCCTGGTAAGAGTATGTTTATTATGGAAACAGAGCCTGCCGGTTACATTGTCTATGCAGCCAATGAGGCCGAAAAGGCCGCTAATGTTAGCCTTGTTGACCTCAAGCCTTTTGGTAGCTTCGGGCGCCTGACCATGATGGGAACGGAGGCCGAAGCGGCAGCGGCTGCTGCGGCCGCTCAGGCAGCAATTGAGGCCTTAAATCGCCATGCGCGCCCAATCGGGTACAAGGGATAACGATGGATATCAATTCGCCCACCAAGCGACTGTTGTTTAATACCGTTCGGGTCGATACCGAGCTCGACGATGGCAGTCGTGGCTCGGGAACCGCCTTTATTGTGAGTCATCGCCACGGCAATAAGGCCACAGCCTTTGTGGTCACGAACCGCCACCTTGTTGAAGGCGTGCGTCGAGGTGGCCTCGTTTTTACCGTCGGCCAGCAAGGCAAGCCTCTTATTGGCCAGAGGTTTCAGCTCGATATCGATGAATTCCCCCAGGCCTGGTTCCTTCATCCCGACCCATCCATCGACCTTGCCGTTATTCCTCTTGCACCCCTTGAGCAGGCTGCCAATGAGCGAGGGGTGGACATTTATTACCAGCTGATCGATACCAGCCTCGTTCCCGAGGCCACGGATGAGCTTGCCTTTGATGCACTTGAGGAGGTTCTTTTTGTTGGCTATCCAAGTGGCGTCTGGGATCAGGTGAACCTGATGCCCATTCTTCGTCGCGGAACGACAGCGACGCCACCACAAATTAATTTTGAAGGCCGACGAGAGTTTCTTATTGATGCTGCTGTCTATCCTGGTTCAAGTGGCAGTCCGGTTTTTTTCTGCGCCTCCGATGGCCTGGCAAGTCGCATCACAAGTGACACGAAGTTCTTTTTTGCGGGCGTCGTTGCGGCCGTTTTCTTCCGTCAAGAGCAACAGCAACTGGTACCTGCCCCGGTACCTGCAAACAATGGGCATGCGTCGGTGATGGGCTCCGAGATGATTGACCTGGGACTTGTTATAAAGTCGTCTCAGGTTGTTCATTTAATCAATGCCTACCTAAGCACCTGGAAGGTCTAGCCCAAGTCTATGAATACACGGTATGCAGGTTTTTTTAATGATTCACACGGCATAACCCAGCTCGGCCGGATCGTGCTTGACGCATGGGCCTTTGGAATTCTCCCGCGCGAGGAGGATTGCGAGCAGTGGGACCTCGGGCGCATGCAAAACCTGATGCAGCAGGTGCAAGAGTTCTGGGATGCTCATGGCGGTCTGCCTAGCCGCTTGCCCGCTGAGCTTAGTAAGGAGCATCAGGCAACTTACAGCTGGGCGATGGATCGTGCCCGAACATTAGGATGGTCCTCCGCCTTAGGCGAGGACGACTAAGCCTTCACCGGCTGGGAGTGTTTTATGGTTTTTGACCCTATCGTTTTATTTTTCCTACTTGGCGTAATTGCTGGAATCGTTAAGTCCGATCTGAAAATGCCCTCGGCTCTTTACGAGGCCTTATCGATATTTCTTCTGCTTGCCATCGGCCTTAAGGGAGGCGTAGAGCTCTCAAAGTACAACATCCTCGAGCTACTCCCCAGCACCTTTATTGTGATTCTTATTGGTGTCCTTATTCCTTTAATTGCCTTTCCTATTCTTAAGTTCGTCGGCAAATTGAATCATTTCGATTCCGCCTCAATCGCGGCACACTATGGATCGGTAAGTGTGGTCACCTACTCGGTCGCACTGGCTGCTCTTGCTGAAAGGGGCATGACCCACGAGGGTTACATTGTTGTCTACCTTGTCTTGCTTGAGATGCCGGCCATTATTGTGGGCGTTGCCCTGGCGCGCATGGCTCCCGACGCTACCAAAAAGGCAGCAGGCTGGGGTAAGTTAATGCACGAGGTTTTCTCAGGCAAAAGCATTCTTTTGCTAACTGGGGGTCTTGTGATTGGTTGGATTGCCGGTGAGAAAGGGTTTGCCCCCATTGAACCGATGTTCGGCGGGCTTTTTAAGGGCGCACTTGCCTTGTTCTTGCTTGAGATGGGGCTCGTCGCTGCCTCACGGGTGGCGGCGTTTCGCTCCTACGGCATGTTTTTGGTGGTCTTTGCCATGGTTATGCCAATTATCTCTGCAGCAATTGGCATCTTTACCGGCTTCATGCTGTCGCTGTCTCCGGGCGGAACTGCGCTGCTTGCCACTCTTTATGCCAGCGCCTCCTACATTGCAGCGCCTGCGGCTATGCGAATTGCGGTTCCTAAAGCCAACCCATCGCTATCGATCGGCGCATCTTTAGGGGTAACCTTCCCATTCAATCTTTTTGTTGGGATACCCTTATACTTTGGAGCTGTTGAGAGATTCTTCTAGGGATTCCATGCAAGTCAAACCGTTTAAGCTGGTAACCGTCTTTTGCGAGGCCATTTTAGAGTCTCTGGTTATAACAGAGCTCGATGAATTAGGGATTGTGGGCTATACGGCAAGCGACTGCCGCGGTCGAGGAACCCATGGCGTTCGTAGTGGTTCTTGGAGATTAAGCTCCAATATTCGAATTGAGGTTATGTGCGATGAAGAAGTTGCTGAAAAGCTCGCCTCTGCGCTCAGTCAAAAATACGACAAAGACTATGGGTTGCTCATTGTTGCAAGCAATGTCGATGTCTTGAATTAAATCTTTTTCCGACTAAGGCAAAGAAAAAGATTTACTTGCCGTCTGTTAGCTTTCGTCGCTTTTCCATCATACGCCAGACAAAGGGCGTAAAAATAAGCTGCATGGCCAACTCCATCTTTCCTCCTGGAACGACAATGGTGTTCGCTCGACTCATCCACGACGAGTTAATCATATTTAGCAGGTACGGGAAGTCAATGCCTTTGGGGTTGGCAAATCGAATAACCACCATGCTTTCATCGGCAGAGGGAATGTCTCGGGCAATAAACGGGTCGGACGTATCGACAATAGGAACCCGCTGAAAATTCACATGCGTGTGCGCAAACTGTGGAACGATGTAATGCACGTAATCGGGCATACGACGAAGAATGGTGTCGGTCACGGCCTCGGTGCTGTACCCCCTCTGGTGCTTGTCGCGCCAGAGCTTTTGAATCCACTCCAGGTTAATTACGGGTACAACGCCAATACGAAGGTCGGCATATTGGGCAACATTGACGTTGTCGGTGACCACCGCCCCATGTAACCCTTCATAAAACAACATGTCGGTTCCTTGGGGCAGGTCTTCCCAGGGTGTAAATGTTCCTGGCTCTTGCTTATAGGGCTCAGCCTCTTCATGGTTGTGAAGATACTTCCTCGACTTTCCCTGGCCGGTTTCCGCGTAGGTTTTGAACAGAGCTTCCAGTTCAGAAAAAAGGTTGTTATCAATGCCGAAGTGGCTAAAGTTCTTATCACCCAGTTTCTCGGCATCGCCTTGCCGCTTACGCATCTCGAGGCGGTCGTAGCGGTGAAAGCTGTCGCCTTCAATGATGGCGGCCTTGACCCCCTCTCTACGGAAGATGTTCTGAAAGGTACGCGTAATGGTTGACGTACCCGCTCCGGAGGAGCCTGTAATTGCAATAATTGGATGGCGATCAGACATGGGCGTTTCCTGTGTTAATCACGAAAGAGACTACGGGTGGCGAAAAGTGGGGAGGGGTCGTCCTCGCGAGCACCCTGCGGCGGATTGTTATGGTAGCGCTCAATAAGCTCAACCTCTTCGCGAGACCCAAAGACCAGCCCGATTCGTTGGTGAAGAGCGCTTGGCTTAACCGTTAATATTTGTCCGTAGCCCGTGCTTGCCCGACCGCCTGCCTGCTCCATAATCATCCCAATTGGGTTGGCCTCGTACATAAGTCGCAGACGCCCTGGTTTGGTTATATCTTTGGTGTCTTTGGGGTAGAGGAAAACGCCACCGCGCATAAGAATACGGTGGGCCTCTGCAACCATCGAGGCAATCCACCGCATGTTGAAGTCTTTGCCGCGGGGCCCTGTCTGACCCGCCAGGCACTCGTCGACATAGCGCTTAACGGGTGGCTCCCAGAACCGAGCATTTGAGGCATTAATGGCAAACTCTTTGGTTGTCTCAGGCACTTTAATATTGGGGTGCGTGAGAATGAATTCACCGAAGTTTGGGTCAAGAGTAAAACCGTGCACCCCCCGCCCAACGGTAAGAATGAGCATGGTCGTGGGCCCATAAAGTGCATAGCCTGCGGCAACCTGCTCGGTTCCCGGTTGCAGAAAATCTTCTGCTGTTACGTTTCGTCCGTTGTGGGCACTCTCCGGTGCTCGCAGCACGCTGAAAATACTTCCGACCGATACATTGACATCGATATTCGATGAGCCATCGAGTGGGTCAAAGACAAGAAGGTAGTGGCCCCGAGGCTGGCCTTCAGGAAGGTTGTAGGGCTCATCCATCTCCTCAGAGGCCATGCCCGCCACGTGTCCGGCCCATTCGTTCATCTTGATGAAGACCTCATTACTTATGACATCAAGCTTTTTTTGAACCTCACCCTGAACGTTAATGGTCTGACTGTCAGAGGAGTCCCCGGCGAAGTTGCCGTGCAGCCCCGCAAGTTCACCAAAAGCAACGGATTTTGCGATGGCCTTACAGGCCATGGCAATGTCAAGAATAAGGGCGTTGAATTCGCCACTGGCGTCTGGGAAGCGACGTCTTTCCTGAATAAGAAATTGCGTCAGCGTGCGGCTCATCATCGGGCTCAGTTCCACGGTAAGTCTCCCTTAATTACGTGAACAGTTGATTTTTGTCTTCACTCCGTACTCTATTCAATAAAACCGGCCTAAGTCTTCAGATATCGTGAGCAATGGGTATAAGGATCGCTGAATAAAGCGGTTTCTATGGGGCATAGTTAACCCCGGTTAATTCCGCGGCCTTGGCGCGGGTGCTCAGGCCCTTGGACGGCGCGATATTTTTTTCGGGATTCGGGGAATCTGGAACAGCTGCCTGGGGGCTTGCAAAGAAGGCCTCAAGAAGGGAGCCACCTTGGGCAAGTACAAAGTCCCGAAAGTCTTGGGCGGCGCGGGACATGGTCTTGGTCCGACTGACGACATACCAGGTTCGAATAATGGGGGTGTCATGCACGTTCAGCACACAAAGCTCCCCATGAGCAAGCTCTAAACCCACTGTATGCAGGGAGACGAAGGAAATACCCAGGTCTGCCATGACGGCCTGCTTGACGGTTTCATTGGAGGACATTTCAATGGTGGAGAGTGGGCGGAAGCGCACCTGATCGAAGAACTGATGCATCATCAAGCGTGTCCCTGAGCCTGCCTCTCGAACAATAATTTCCTCTTGATCAAGCATGTCCAGCTTAAGAGTGCTGTGCGAGGCGAGGCGATGGCTTGGCGAGGCAATAAATGCATGAGGATGATCGGCGAAGGCCTGAGCAACAACGTCGAGATCTTTTGGAGGCTTGCCCATGATGGCGATATCAATCGTATCTTCTCGCATGAGCTTGATGAGGTCTTCACGGTTCCTAACCTCAATCACGACGCTCACACCCGGGTGGGTTTTGCGAAAACCCGCCAGGAGCTGCGGGAGGATGTAAATGGCAGTGCTGACAAGACCAATTGAAAGGTTTCCCGTCTCGACGCCTTGAAGCTTTGTCATCATTGACTCAGCTTCTTTGAGAGCACTTAAGATTCGACGGGCATACACCAAAAAGTACTCTCCGGCACTTGTAAGGCACACACCTCGACCCTCGCGCGTGAACAAAGAAATACTAAGATCAGCTTCAAGATCTTTCATTTGCATCGAAACCGCGGGGGCCGTCAGATGCAATTCCTCTGCCGCGCGTGCGAAGCTATTATGACGCGCTGCAGAAGTGAAAATACGAAGCTGCCGTATTGACAAGTTTTTCACTCAGCCCCTCCCCTGGCGCTGATTAAGTCGGTCTTATAGGTATTTATCAGCAAAACTTACTTTACCTGATAACCCCGTTTGCAAAAAATGGGGGCTCACTTTCGTTAGGAGACACCTTGAATCTGGTCATCTTTGATCTCGACGGCACGTTGATTGAAACGGCAGGCGAGATCGGTCTTGCCGCAAACCGCACACTCGAGGACTTCGAGCTTGGGCCGGTGAGCGACTCCGATGTTCGTCGTTGGATCGGCCATGGAACGGGCTGGTTGATGAAGCAGGCCTGGTTGGACAAGGGTCAAGACCCAGACGCTGACAGCACCCAGTGGGATCGGGTTATGGAGCGTTTCATTCATCACTATTTCGAGACAGCGGGAACGCAGAGCTACCCTTACCCGCATGTCATGGAAACCCTAGTGAGGCTTGGGGAGATGGGCGTTGCCCGGGCAATTCTTACAAATAAAGAAGGCCGCTTCACAGATCGTGTTCTTGCCGCCCATGGCCTTGATAAGACGCTTCTCGATGGGGTGGTTTCTGGCGACACCTTACCGGTTAAAAAGCCGAACCCGGCTGGCATTCACCATCTGCTGACCCAATTCAATGTTGCAATTCAAAACGCCTTGTTTGTTGGTGATTCAGAGACCGATATCAAGACTGCTAAGGCTGCCAAGGTAGCCTGCTGGGCGGTACCTTACGGGTATAACCATGGCAGGCCGGTTGCTGACGAAAACCCGGATCGCGTCGTAGAAGATATTCGTCCGGTAATCGAGTATTTTTCCGCGCTGCAGACCATTTCGAGAGCGCAACAACACTAAAAGGGAAGACCTATGGCACTTATTTCACTACGACAACTTCTTGACCACGCAGCCGAGCATGGCTACGGACTGCCTGCTTTTAACGTTAATAATATGGAGCAGATTCACGCCATCATGCAGGCGGCCCACGAAGTGGATAGCCCCGTGATACTTCAGGCCTCCGCAGGAGCCCGAAAATATGCGGGCGAGCCCTTCCTTCGTCGTCTTGTTGAGGCAGCAATTGAGCAGTACCCCCACATTCCCGTTTGCATGCACCAAGACCATGGTGGGTCCCCCGCTGTCTGTCAGGCTTCCATTCGAAGCGGCTTCTCAAGTGTCATGATGGACGGGTCATTGAAGGAAGACATGAAGACGCCTTCCGACTACGACTACAACGTCAATGTCACCAGTCGGGTCGTCGAGATGGCCCATGCCGTTGGCGTTTCTGTAGAAGGCGAGCTTGGCTGTCTGGGCTCGCTTGAAACGGGAACAGCCGGTGAAGAGGACGGCGTTGGGGCCGAAGGAGTACTCGATCATTCCCAGTTGTTAACCGACCCGGATGAGGCGGCCGATTTTGTTGCCAAGACCCAGGTCGATGCGCTTGCCATTGCCATTGGTACAAGCCACGGCGCCTACAAGTTCAGTCGCCCACCCACAGGCGATATTCTTGCCATTGGACGCATTAAAGAAATTCATGCACGCATACCCAATACTCATTTGGTAATGCACGGCTCCTCCAGCGTTCCCCAGGAGTGGCTTGAAACCATTCGTAGTTACGGGGGCGAAATTAAAGAGACCTATGGCGTACCTGTTGAGGAGATCGTTGAAGGCATCAAGCACGGCGTACGCAAGGTAAACATCGATACCGATATTCGCCTTGCCATGACGGGCGCAATGCGCAAGCTTATGCATGCAACCCCCGAGGAGTTCGACCCAAGGGCGTTCTTCAAGGCGGCAACAGCTGCTGCAAAGGGCATCTGCAAGGCACGTTTTGAGGCCTTCGGGTCCGCAGGCAAGGCATCGACGATTCGTGTCATCCACATGGACACGATGGCAGGTCGTTATATAAAGGGCGAACTTAAGGCGGTCGTGCATTAAGTCAGCCATGCTCCTTAACAATGTCCTTCCCAAGGCAGTCTTGTTTGATGTTGATGGAACCCTGGCCGAGACCGAGCAAGATGGCCACCTGGTGGCCTTCAATCGTGTCTTTCGCTTGCTTGATATTCCTTGGACCTGGACTGATGACGATTACCAATGGCTGCTCAAGACCACGGGGGGCCTTGAGCGCATGCGGGTCTACGCCGAGCATTGTGGGCAGTTGCAGTTCTTAGAAGGTGAAGGCGCAGAGCGCCTTCAAGACGCCCATCGGCTGAAGAACAAGGTATACGCAGAGCTTGTTGAGCAGGGTGCTGTCAAGCCTCGGCCTGGTGTGGTGGCTTTTATTCAGACTCTCTTGCAGCAGGGGGTCACCTGGGCGGTTGTAACAACAACCAGTCGCGGTAATTTTGAGGCGCTTTATGCGGCCTGCCTCAGACCCTCAGGTATTCCTCCGCCTAAGCTTGCAATATGCGGGGAGGATGTTGAACGCAAAAAGCCCGACCCAGAAGCCTACCTGCAGGCCCTTCATCGTCTTGGCCTTCACCCATCGGATTGCCTAGCCGTTGAAGATGCTCCCAACGGGCTTAAGGCCGCGCGAGCTGCTGGTATTGCCTGCCTTGTGGTTCGCTCGGTCTATTTTCAGGCGGGTCCTTGGGACGGTGCCTATGAGGTACGCGACAGCTTTCTAACTTAACCTGGCTTAGTCGATTGAAAAACGTTTGCGCGCCTGTCGGAGCGCAAGCAGCAGGGCGATGGCGATGATGGGTACAGCCAACGCGGTGATCAGGTCGATGGGCACCGCGAAGCCCATTTCCCTCACACCCTTTGCAAGATACTGAATAAGCCCAACGCTGTAATAGGTGAGAACAACCAACGAGAGTCCTTCAACGGTCTGTTGGAGCTTCAACTGAAGTTGCGCCCGGCGATTCATACTTGCCAGCAAGGCCTGGTTCTGACGTTCGGTCATAAACTCAATGCGAGTTCGTAGAATCTGGGTCGTGCGCGAGACACGGTCTGATAGTTCACGCAGCCGGCGTTGTGTCCATCGGCATGTGCGCATTGCAGGCTCGAATCGACGGTCCATGAACTCGGAGAGGGTCTGAACGCCGGTGATCGGGGTTTCTTTAAGCTCAACAAGAGCCCGGCGTACGAGCTCGGAATAGGCCTCACTTGCCGTAAACCGAAGGCCATGAATGGAGATCCAGTCCTCTACCTTTGAGGCGAGGCTTGACAGGCCGTTTAGCAGCTGCTCATGAGGGGTTGCCTCGTTCTCAGGCAGCGAGGTCTGGTGCTGGGCCATTTCATTCGCCCAGTGAGAGAGTTCGTTCTCGGCGCGCCTCAGAGGCTCTGACAAGCCCTTAGCATGAGGCAAGGACAGCATCGACATCATTCGATAGGTGTCCGTGTCGATGAGCCGTTGAGCAACACGTCCAGCCTGACGGGAGCCGATACCCTGATGCTGCACCAGTAGACGAACAAACCCGCTTGAATCAAGCTGAAGGTCTGTCCAGACCTGCGCATTCAGTGATCCAAGAATGCTTGAGCCAAGAAGCGTGTTGCCAGAAAAGAGAGGGGAAAGGGCTGCAGCATCGTCGACTCGGGGGCCTGGGCGAATGATTAAGTCGCTGGCCGCAATTCGATTCTGAAAGCCGTTCTCAGGAATTGGATGACCTAAGTTCTTGAGCAGGAGCTGGAAGTCTTGGAGCAATAACTGCCTGCTTGTCGACCAGTCGTGGCTATCGTCTTTTGTGCTCGCCTGATGGAAGAGGCAAAGCGTTGAGAACTCCCCATGCAGTTCCCAGCGCAGCAACAAGCGGGCAGGGGGCTCGGCCATTTGAATGAGCTTATAGCCCGGGCTGCTTGCAAGTCGTGAGGCCTCCGGGGTGCTGGCCATGACCTGATTAATCCAATGAAGCTGCACCTCGCGCTCGTCTTGGCCCGAGACAAGAAAGGCCTGGCTGCAGATGCGCTCCTCGGGCCATAGGGCAATGGGCGGCCGCGCGTGCACCTCGTGGTGGAGGCTCGAGCGCTGAGAATAATCTTGGAGGAGATGATTCATAAGTGTCCTTCAGGCATTAGCAAAGGCTTAGGGGGTTAAGTATCGGGCCTTTGCCCAATAGTTAACCGCCTCAGTAATTTGTTCTTCGAGATAGGCGCCATAGAAATCTGCGGAGCTGTAGCCGACCAGCGGCGGCCGTAACGGTATGAGCTGACGGTTGACTGCT
>Ga0222714_10002769_pt1 | contig 18303 bp, 19 predicted proteins | sample C33_3DmetaG_FD_165048 | JGI IMG/M metagenome (GOLD analysis project Ga0222714, IMG submission 165048) | Estuarine water microbial communities from San Francisco Bay, California, United States - C33_3D | ecosystem: Environmental > Aquatic > Marine > Unclassified | place: USA: California...
GAATACGTTAATGATGACATATACACACGCATTGCGTTTGCTCACATCGTCGAAGACCTCGGCGTCGTGCATCTACGGCGTAGTTCCGGGTGAGGCTGGGCAGATAAACAGTAATCCACAAGAATCCGACACATTCGCACGCGCGAACGCGTACTCAACTGCGCGACATGGGTCTGACGAAAGACCAACTACGCCAGCGCACGAAACTATTGCGTCTCGGTGCACGCCGCGGGCGACTGTGCTCGGCGTGCGTGGCGTTTGGGACCGTCCTCGCGCTCGTGCTCGGTTCATTAAGATTGGCTTATGCGCCTCCGTACGATCCGGCGCTCGATGCGCGATGCGTGAAGGGGTTGCGTTCGGCGCAAAGTGAGTGGTTTGAGACGCGAGCATGCGCGTATGACGCGCGAGAGGCGCGGGCGGACTTTGTAGCTGCGGAGTTGGCGTTGACGGTGCGAGCCAAGCACACTCCAGGACCGTGCGCCGTACTCACGCTCGGACTCCCAACGCCAAGTCCTGGACGGTTCATAGGACAAGGCTTATTAGTTGACGAAACTGCAACCGGTGGTTCTAGTTTTCCCACGGGAGATGAAGCTTTGGCGAGAAAGATGGGCTTTTGGATGCGTTCTATGTTGGACGCGGGCGCATTTACATGCGAGACGCACACGTATACAGATGAACGCGCTGTTCGAGTGCTCGAGTCGAGTCTGCGTAAACAAGGATATTTCGACGCGGTTGTCGGAAAATTGTGGAACGATCGTAAGCAGGCGAAGCAATTGGATGAAGAGTTTGAGAAGATTGTCAAGTCTTCGCCAAACGCCAAGTTGACGGTGTTGATTAACGACGCGAAGCGATCTCAATCTCAGTTCGCGCGATTTAAGAAAGGTTTAGCGTCTGGTAAAGTTAGCACGTTGATTTGGCGGCGAGAAATCACGAGCACGGCTCAACGTAAGGCGCTAATGAAGGAGGTGAAATTTGTTGCTCGATTTGGATATTCTGTGTATTTGGCGGGCGCCTCACAAAACGCAAAAGGTGGGGCCGAGCCCACGGCGTATTTAAGAATCGATCATGGAGCATGGGATGATAAGTTTGCAACTCCGAACTCTGGGATCGAGCTCACGATCGTTGCCGTCCCTCGTGATAATAAATTCAAGCGTCTGTTGGATCAGTCGTTCAGTCTGTGTCCAGTGCGCTCGTCGGTGTTGAACTTTAACGAGCGCGCAGACGCTTTGTGTGCGTGCGAAACTGAAAGATTTAGCACTGAATTGGCTGAGCCAACATGTAGCTTAGAAAGCCGACTTGCCTTGGCGCGTTCGAAGCGTCGTGGGTTCTGGAGCTTCTTCATGGGGAAAACAACCGAGCCAGAGGACACGGAGGGCTTTGATGAGCTCAATGCCGCGCTTGACGACGTTGGTGGAGAGGATTACGAAGCCAACAAGTAAAATATAAAACAATTCATAGGATTCAAGAACGCTATAGTTTGTTACGGGGTACTTGTAACATGGATGCCGCTACAACCTCGAAAGACTGCGTACTCAAACTAGTGTCGACCGCGATGCAAGTCAGCAAGATCCAGCAAATCTAACTCTTCGTTCGACGCTTGCACCACACCCTTAACTTCGGGTACGTAGTGCATCAGCATGTTCTCAATCCCGCTCTTTAAGGTCACGCTAGAGCTCGGACACCCATCACACGAACCTTGCAAACGAACCGTCACCAACCCGTTATCCGGGTTGAAGCTATCAAACACGATATCGCCGCCATCTTCCGCCACCGCCGGTCGAATTCTCGTTTCCAATAATTCTTTGATCATCGCCACCACTTCATCGTCGTCTTCATGAATCGCAGTGCCACTCGCCTCGAGTTTTGCTTCGTCTATAATAGCCTCCCCGCTGGCGTAAAAGTCCATAATCGCCTCAAACGTCTGCGGCTTCACAGTGCCCCAATCCGCACTTTCGCTCTTCGTCACCGTCACAAAATCAATCCCAAAGAACACATTCGTCACGCCATCGATCGCAAACAATCGCTTCGCTAATGGGCTCGCCATCGCTTCCCGCGCGCTCGCAAAGTTCTTCGACCCTTCCGCGTAGACATCCTTACCGGGCTGGAACATCAGCGACGCCGGGTTAGGCGTCTGTTGTGTTTGAATGAAAATCGTTCGTACGATCGGCGTCATCGGCTGCGCACCTCGAGACGTTGTCCGGTGCGCATACGCCGACACAGTTGCCCGATGAGTTGCCATCGTCATCAATCGTCGAACATCCTTCACCGACGTCACGCGCGCCGACGCGGGCGCGCTCACCTTCGCCATCGCCGCGCGCGCATCGCATACAACTCGTTTCAGCGTCTGCGCGCGTCGAGAGAGCGCACGAAACGCCATGGGTGTCGCACAATGACGCGAATGAGTTTGCGTCTTCGGCACCCGACATTCGCCACAGTCTCGCGCACCTTCGCGCGACGCACGCCTCGCGCGTCGCCCCGCCCCGCCCTCGCGCGCGCGCGTACAACACTTAAATCCACGCCACCTCGCGCGGTGCACGAGCGCGCGCACGCATCGCCGACGACGCCATGAGCGCGGGACCGTCGCAGCCGCCACCGGGCGCCAGCAGCGACACCCTCGCGCCCGACGACGTCGACCTGGAGGACGTCGAGGCGTTCATCGACCCCAACGCCGAGGATTACGAAGAAGTTGCCGATCTCGATGAAGAAGACGAGGCGCCGTTGTCGTCGGATGACGAGGACGACGACGCCATGGGCGTGGATGGCGACGCCGACGGGCCGACGGAGGACAGAGACGCGGCGGAGTATTCGCTCGTGGCACCGCCTAGGGACGATTCGGAGTGCGTCGTGGCGACGCATGGGAAGCCGGTGTATGCGTGTGCGTGGTCGAGCGATCGTGAGGTGGCGACGGTGGCGAGCGGTGGGGGAGATGATAAGGGTTTTATTCGTCGAGGCTCGGATGCGCGCGAGCTGCGAGGCCACGGGGAGAGCGTGGCGAGCATGGAATTTAGCACCGATGGTGGGTTATTAGCCACTGGTGGGTTAGATGGTAAGGTAAATGTGTATGATGCGGCGAGTGGGGAGTTGAAGCGATCGCTTGAAGGGCCAGGGGGTGGAATTGAGTGGGTCGCGTGGCATCCGCGAGGACGCGTCGCGCTCGCCGGAAGCGAAGACTTTACGGCGTGGATGTGGAATGCCGACGATGGGGCGTTGATGCAAGTATTTAGCGGACATTCCGAGAGCGTGTCTTGTGGTGGATTTACTCCGGATGGTAAAAACGTCGTCACTGGGTCTTTCGATGGGTCTCTACGGGTTTGGCATCCGAGAACGGGTGAATGCGCGCACTTGTTTCGCGGGCATCCGTTTCACGACGGTCCATTGACGTGCTTGGCGTTCCACGCGACGACGCCCGGATTGATGATTACCGGGAGCGAAGACAACACCGCGCGTTTGTTGAGTTCGGCGACTGGTAAGGTGCTCGCACCGCTCGTGGCGCATACAGAGACGATTGAGACGGTGGGCTTTTGCGACATCATGCCGTGTGCGGCGACGGGGTCGCTCGATAAACAAATCATCGTCTGGGATACGAATGTATGTCAAGCTAGAGGCACGCTCGCGCACGATGGCGCGGTGAGTAAATTAAAATGGATTCCCGGCACTATGTGCATGTACAGGTACGTCTTGAGCATCGTTTTTCGTTTGCGATTTTCTTTTGTGTACGTCGGACAACGCAACATAAGGGCCTCGCGTGTTTCTACATAGCACGCGGTGGTGGACATATAGTTGCTAACATTTTTGCCTCGTCTCGGCGCGAACGAAACACGAGTGTCAATCTCACGTTTCGCCGGTAGCTGAGTTGGCTAAATCTTCCACCGTCTCGTCATAGAAACTGACATCTGTTTTGTTTTTGCGTCGCAGCACATCCATCGACGGCACCGTCAGACTTTGGGATACTCGCACGTCGTCGTGTCAAAAAGTAGCCTACGGACACACCAAGGGCATTCTTGATTTCGCCATGAGCCCAGATTACGCGCGCGTGATCACCGCAAGCGACGACTGCACGGCACGGATCTTTAATTTTGCCTAACAAATAAATTACAGTGCTATGATAATGACATGCACATCCTACGTCAACTTTGCTTTCACCGTCGCGTACCACGCATCGAGGCGCTGCTTCATGGCTAAATCTATTTCGCATTGGTCGAATTCTATAGGGCATCCCGTGAAGGGGTCGTTCTTTGAGCCCATTTCTTTAAGCCTTGCAATCGTTGACGCGTCGACGCACATCGACGAACTCTGTAAGCGCACCGGATTCACCATGATGAACCCAGTAATCGAGTCTAAAAATTCCTCGGGCGCGTCGGCACTGAAATCTCTCTCCTTTGGCACGTCTCGCATGCTCTGAATTTCTTCTTCTACTTTCTCCTTGATTCGCTGGACGATGCGCGTGGTGCACGCGCTGGAACACGTCTGAAATCGAATGCGCGTGACATCGACGTCAAGGAGGCGCGAAAAATCAGGCACGCCCGCGGATGTCTTGTACAGTTTTTGGCACAGCATGCGTTGCACGTCTCGATCCGCGGCGCATACACCGAACAATGCAACTCTGAGCGCTTCTTCAAAGTCACACAACTTGTTGTGGTGTATGAATTCAATCAACTCAGCCGCTAGGGAGGCGTGCTTCGCGCCCACATCCAACAGCGCCTGTGGCATGTAAAGAATCGAAGTCTCTAATAACCTCAAGTGTGTATAAAGAAAATTGCTCGACATCGTGCACCTTTGCCGCACGTCTTCGAGCGGACCGTCATCCTTAAGCTGCACGGACAAATCGTGCGCGTAGTGCTTGAGCGACGTAAACAGTCGCTCAAACCAAACGCCTCGCTCGTACTGCGCATTTCTCAGCAAGTAGAAAAATTGCTCGGTAAAATACGTAGAATGTTCATATCCTCGCGCAGGCAGCGCAATCGGGGCGTGATCAAACTCCACGAGTTCGGTATTGACGAGCCAATCCAACCCGTCTCGCGACGGTTCATCGGCGCGCAACCATGCGTCTTTTTCGCTCGCTAAAAATCCGCATCCAAACGTCAATCCCGCAATCACGTGCCCGATGCGATCAGTATGCGCCGTAGACACGAACGCTGCGATTAAAATCGGGCACAATGACGTTCTGGCGCTGCTATTTGCCTCCAACGCGCGCGCGCCGCCTCGAGCCGCCAGAGCGAGTTCCAAAAACGCCACCAGCCTCGCATCCTCATCGTGCGCTCCAGCGCCGAACTCGTGCGCACTCAATCGTTCCCAGTGCGCGTCAACATTCGCCGCGGCGTGCGAGTGCGCCGACGACCGCTCGGCGCGCACATCGTCGTCACCGTCATCACTGGCGCGCGCGCTCACCCACACAGCGTCATCATCCTCGCCGCCTTTCGCACGCACGCGCGCGCCACACGCGCCACAGACCACACCCACGCGCGCGTCTGGTGCACCGTCACCGTCACTGCCGCCCCCATCGCGCCCGACGCCTCGTGTCATCGCATGGAACCTCTAATTTGGCGTCGTAAAGTGTAGCGTCAGTCTGCCGCGCGCGCTCCTCATGACGCTTCGCCGCTCGAGCGCCGACTAGAACCGCCCGACGACCGAGATGTCCGCCGCCGACGCACCGCCCGACGCCGCCCGTCGTCGCTCGCGCTCGTCGAACGTGTTCTCGCGCATCATCGCGCGCGAAACGTCGACGGCGGATGCGAGTCGAGGAGAATTCAAAGCCTTCGCGTGCATTCCTCCTCGACTGACGCTGCCCGTCGAGCGAATCGTCGATGACGCGCGCGCGATGCTGCGGTGCGTGTTACTTGGGTTTACCGCCGATGGCGATCATTTGGTGAGCTACAGTGCGAGCGGGGAGAGTGGATACGCGTTGCAGATTTGGAGATTTCGAGTGGGCGCGCGCGCGACGTTATTGGCGACGACGCCTTTGTTTGATGCAGACGAGCGAGCGCTGCGTTGGGATGAGAATGATGGGTTTGATGGTGGCGCTGGGATACGCGTGTGTGTGTGTGAGAGCTGGGATCGGTCGACGCTGGTGATTCATGGGGAGGAACGGCGGTTGGAGGGGAGCGAAGACGGCGCGTCGACGTCGGCGAGCGGAGAGGTTCGACGCGCGAAACGCTGCTTTGTGACGGTTTTACCGTCACCGGCATCGGTGAAGCCTGGAACAGCGATTGCCGCGACGCATATGAGTTATTTGAGTGCGGCGCAGTCGCCTTTTCATGCGAGTTGGAGTGGGATTGTTCCGCCGGCGAAACCGAGCGAGCACGAGCTCGATGAACGCGGCGCCGAAGTATGCGGGAATAATCATGAGAGTAACATCGAGTCGGGCGATCCATATGCATTTAATGAGTTGAGTCCAGTACCGCGGAAGAGGAAATTAGTTGAAGTGGCTAGAGATTTGATTGACTGTGGACATTTTGGGTTGAATACGAGCGACGCGCTACTTTGCGTCGACGTCGCCACGGCAACTTTAAATCCTCGAGATGCTCACGATCGATCGCTCATGGAAGCTCAAGTCGAAGGTAAAGTCAGCGGACTCGTGTCGGTTGTTCCAGCGTGTCATTCACCGCTCGTGAAATGGCATGGGAATGAGATGAGCGACGTGAGTGTCGGCGAGGATGATTTATTCGTCGACGCGGCTGAGCTTGGCGACGCCACTCCTTACGTATTCGTCTCAGCCTTGCCGAATCGAGTGCGCGTGTGTGTGCTAACTCCATGGATTGCGCTAGAGATGGATAAATTACTGAACCACTCGTTGCGGGCGGCTTTGGATTTTGGATTTGTCGTGCGTGACTACGAGTTGTTGCCGCTGCAATATCAGGCGAGCGCTAAAGAAGGCGAAGACCCAAGCATGCTCGTCGCCTGTCTTAGCGTGCTCGCCCCTAGCTCTTGGGCGTATCAACCCTCGTGTCCTGGTCGCATGCGTATCGTCGTCACCATTATCGATCGCCCACTCGATCGCACGCTTGGCGACGGAACGATTGTGTACAGTCACGAGCTTCCGGTGAGCGTTGATGGCAAGCAACCTACGCCCGTGCTCTTGCATACCGCTCGAGCACACGTTATGATGGTGAGAAAATCTATCATAATCCCAACTAGTCGATGGATAAGAAACGCTTCATCTATGGCGAACACGAATGTAGTGACGTCTGGAGAAAGCGCGGTAACTATCAAGCACCCGACGTTGCCAATTTGCATAATTGGTTACGGCATTCGCTTGCAGCGCATCCGCGCTTGAATGTATGAAATGAATGATAACTAGTATGTAGCTGAATGATGTATTTGAACAATTTGTAAACTGCGCTATGATATTCTACTTTTTCTTCTCGATATTTATCCCAGAAAATGCCGACCACAGGTGCACGACGCTGTCGCCCGCGTACGCCAACACTAATTCTTTCGGACTGAATGCGATCGAATTCATCGCTTCGGTTGTCTTTATCTGAGCAACGCATCTACCCGTCTTCGTGTCAGCTACGTCTATAAATAAATCCTCCGAAGCGGCAGCTAAGTACTTGTTGTCAAAGCTATACGACACTGCTCTAATTGGGCAGTCCAAACGAACAACTGTGTCGTAGCAAACGTGTGTTTTCGTCTCCCACATGCTCACGATCGCATCTGCCGCACCAAGAGCAAACATTTCACCGTTTGGAGAAATATCAACGCAATAACATCCGCCGTTGTGCGCAAAATGAGATTCTAGTGGCGTGAGCGCCGCTGTCTTTGCGTCAAAACTCAACCTTTCCATTTTCCCTTCGCCAGTCGCCATGAAAAATTCGCTTCCACTTTGATTCCACATCATCTGATTGACTTCAAATTTGAACTTTTGCTCCCACACCGTCTTCATGGTGTTCGTATCAATCATGGAAATGACGTCTTCTCTGTTACCGACGGCGAAATACCGCCCATCCGGAGACCACGCGACGTTCATCAACTCTCCTTGCGTCGTGACTGTTGACGTGCATTTCCCACTTCGTACATCCCAAACCTTTGCCGTCTTATCTGCACTCACGGTGACTAAACTCTGACCTTTTACTGGCTCGAATCGAAGTTGTTCAATCTGCGCGGCGTGTCCCGCGAGCTCTGAGCTCGCGCCTTTCCCAGCGCCTTGCTCGACATCCCACACGCGCGCGACGGGTTCGGTGCCGCCCGTGGCGAGTTTCTTCCCACACGGTGACCACCCGATCGTCTGCACGCGCTTTTTGTGTCCACGAAGGTCGCTCGTTGTCTAAAATCGCAAACGCGCGTCGTCGTCAGTCAACAATCACGGGAGTTTCTCAGCGCCTTGTCGTACCGTATTCGTCTCGTCGAACGGGAATTTCACCGGTGGGTACTCCCCCGGATTAGGCATGTACATCCCTTCGAGGGCGTACATGTCCTCATCGGACTCGCCCAGATCCGAATCGCTCATCTGCACCGCGTTATGATGCCGAGAGCGCCGCGCAACGCGTTTAAGAGACGCAAATTTTTCAATTACAAACAATGAAATTGTTGTCACCACCATTCTACTTATTCTACTTGTTGTCACCGTTCAACATCTCATGCACCTCTTTCGCTGCTTTCCCACACTGCGCCGCATCCGAGGATGTCATTAATTTCGTCGTCGTCAACTTGTCAATCTTCCCGCTCGCCTTTAACAGCGTCGTAAACGTCCGCGAGTCGTGGTTCTTCGGAAACGAGTAAATCACCACCCCATCATACTCCCCCGTCTGCGACACAAAATACGATTTCAACGTGCCTCCCATCACGCCTAACAATCTCGCCGTCGCGCGTTCCTCGTCTTGCGCGTCTTGTAAACTGTCTCGAGTCGCCGACGCGTTGAACGCGAATTGCGTCATAAACACGGGCTCGCTCGGTTCAAACTTTGTCTGTTTTCGTCGCGTACGCGTCACCGACGACGGCGCGCGAGGCGCAGTCGCGGAGCGATCAATCGTCAGTACGTGCGTGTCATCCATCGCGCATCGCGTCGCGCGTCGTCATCCTTAGTCGTCGATATCGCGTCGTCGTCGGTCGAACCCGGGACGCACACGTACCCTCTTGGTCGGGGCGAACGCGAGCTCTTCTTGTTCGGCGCCCATCCACGTGCCGTACGCGCGGCTCGCGCACGCACCGGCGGTGGTGCGGTGCGCGCGTATCGCATTCGTCGTCGCTCGGCGGAGCATCTCGCGCGCGCGTTGCAGTGGCGCGCGAGAACCCTCGGACGTCAGTTCTTTTGGGTTTCTGGGGGGACTCATTGACCGTTCATAATTGGTCGATTTCAATATTTGGCAAACCAGAAATCTCTCTCTCTGTTGTCCCGGGTTCTCACTTTCGTTCGTCGACAGACGACGACGCGAACGTAATCCGACGCATCCATGCCGTTCTGCACGTTAAACGCAGCGTTTGCGATCGCCACGGCGACGTTCGCCGGTGGGGCGTACATGGCGCACAAGACTGGCGCCGATGCGAACAGCGCATTGGGGCAGTGGAAGGCGAAGAAGCAGGCTGCCAAGGAGGCGGAAGAGCTCGCCAAGGCAAAGGTACGACGGTGAACGGCGCGAGGAGGACGGTGGACGATGGAAACGATGACGGTGTATGCGTGTTCGTGTGGTGCGGCGTGTGCGCGAGGCTGCGCCGAGCGTGCGAACCAACTACGCGCGGCGCTGCGCGCTCGGGTTTGGATAACGACGACTGACTGACTCGCGCGTCGCTCGCGTCGTGTTTCGATGATACACAGAACGCCAAGGGCGGTAAGAAGGGCAAGAAGTGATGATGCTGTAGGTTATGAGCGATGATTGGTTGGTTATATGATTAGATAGACGTGAATGAGGTGGAATGAGCTAAACGAGCGGGTTGCAAAAGCGCGCTCGCCGTCGCTCTCGCTGCGCGCGACGCAATTGCACGTAGACGCGAGAGATGATGATTTGATTGTTTTAAAGAACGGAAGTTTAGTTACACGCTTTTTTACGCTTCTACTCCCCCGCCTCTCTACGTTTTGTCTTACCTCTCGAAAACAAACTACCCACACTACAACTTCGGGGCGCGCTCGCGAGCTGCGAGAGCGTTTGCCGAAATCGTCTTCGCTCGTGCATACAACGATGGGAGATTTTCCGATAAATTTACATCGTCAACTCCATAATCGCACTCACAATGTCGTTCGGGTTCGCCTTGAGCGCCGTAACCGCCTTGGCGCGAGACACGTTCGCTTGCGTCATCACGAGCTCAATGTCCTTCGCCGCAACCCCAGTCTCATCAACCTCACCTTCCTCCTCGGCTTCAGCAACCGCGGCCGCGGCACCCGCCGCCGGAGCTTCAGACTTAAACGCCTCAGCCGCAACCGCAGCCGCTTGCGCCGCCAAGTCCTCAACCTTCGCCTCACCGAAGATCACGTAGGACTCCGAGTTTGGCGCGTGAAACACGTCGGGTTGGTTGATGACAAACATCACATTCTTGTTCTTCCTGAGCGTCACGCGTTGGACGTCCTCGAGTTGCTTCAGGCCCAACTTCATCATCGTCTTGCGCGCCTTCTTCTCAGCCTTGCTATGCGTCCCTATATTCGACAATACACATCCAGTTTAGTAACGCCTCCGCGCGCGAATGACACACTCGCCTTGACCTCGTCACCAACCATTCAATGCGCGCGCAATTACGTACCTTGGTCGTCGTGCTCGTCGTCGTCGGAGACATCATCCTGCGCCAATCAAACACACAAAAATATCACCGTCAATCCCCGCGCATCTCGCTCGCCCATCTCGCTCGCGCGCGTCGCAATCCCCCATCAGCCTCGCTCGCGCGCGCGTTAAAAACCCTGATGCGATCGATCGCGCGCGACCGCCGAAACGCGCGCGGCGCGATGTCCAAGCTGACGCTGCGGCGCGTGCGAATGCGTACCTCGACCGTCGGGTCGTGTTCTTCTTCGGCGGACATGGCGGCGGTGGTCGTCGCGCGTCGGGAAAGGACGCGAGCGGGGCGCGCGAGTGGCGACGTGGGACGGTGCGCGTCTGGTGGCGTCACGCGAGCCAGCGCCCTGGACGTCTGTCTCTGTAGGATTTTTGGATGGTTTGATGGTATTACTTTGGATTGATGCTACCGGTTAAGAAGGCTTCGAGGATATCATCGTAGGCGAAGACGCGGGTGTTGTCAATGCTTGGGTCGGCGACGGCGGAGATGACGACGGCGAGGTTGGCTTTGGCGAAGGAGGCGGTCGGGCGGGCGCCGGCGACGACGAGCAAGTCTTTGAGGTGCTCGGGAAGGGTCGCCGGACCGGTGGGGTGCTTGGGGTCGACCCAGATGGCGAAAGATTTGCCTGTGAAGCAATTTCGTGGTGCCGAAGCGGTGGTGGTGGAGGTGGAACCGGTTATTGGGGTGAAATTGTGTGCGGCTTCGAATTTCTTGTCGCGCACGACGTGCGGAGCGTATTCGGCAAAGGCGCTCGATTTGGATGACTTTTCCACCCAAGCCGCGCTGACTATGGGCTTGCCTAATAGTGATGCCGCCATGACGTTTTTCGTGCGCAATAGTGGTGCCTCGGTGACGAACACGTCAAATTCTCGTAAAGATTCAGTCGTGCGACCGCCGAGGCGTTGAATCTTCTTCGTCAACGCCTTTGTTTGACGTTCAGAAAAGCCACTCGAGAGCAAAACGCACAATGCTTTGTCTCCTTTGCTCGACGCTGGCGCTGATTTACATATTTTATCCACCACCATCGAGTCTGACTTTTTCGCCACCGCGGTCACTTTCGGCGCGACCACTTTCGTCTTTTTCTTTGTCATCTGCGCTTTGGGCGCCGCGGCGCGTTTGGTCCCCTTTAGCGGTTTCGCCACCATCACGCGATTTTCCTTGTCTTTATCCCCAATTTTCGACGTTGAAGTCGTGCATACATTAACATCCGTACGCGTACCGTTCACGTCATCCTCATCGTCTTCCGCATCGCTCTCCGGTAACGCCGCGATGATGCGCGCTTCGGGCTGAGCTGGCGCGCTCCGTGGTGCCTCCTTTACCCCTTCCTTCACCTTTACTTCCGCATTCATCACCACGCTTCGCTTCGGACGCCCCGATGCATTCAGCTTTTCCTTTTCCTTGGCCTCCATCGCCAACCTCGCGCGTTCCTTCGCCCGTTCGCTCTCCTCTAACGCCGCAATCGCATCCTCGCCCGAATCAACCTTTGCCCCGTGGTACGCGCTCCACGCCCCCGCCCCTCCCGTGAGCGTCTCCTCGAACTCAATGTCCGACTCATCGTCATCATCGGAGTCCGGTAACAGTCCAATCTTCGCTCGCGCCTCATCGCCGTCATCGCGCGCCTCCTTCGTCGTCACGACGTCCGGTAACAATTCTGATGTGGTGGTTGTTTCAACGGCATCCTTCCACGGCGCATCGTCGCCATCTCGCGACGCGGCGGGCACGGAAACGTCGTCGCGTTCGCGACCGATGACGTCAATATTATCACGCCACAGCGCGTCGAGCGCGCCAAACGTCGATCGGCGTCGTTCGTCGTCCATGCGGGCGTCGTCGTGTGACGATGAATCATTTCGAGGCACTCAGAAAGTCAACAATTGATAACGGCTCAAGGCGTTTTCATCGCCGACGCCGCACATCGCCGTCGCGAGAGCGCACGAAGAGGTGACCACGAACGCATTCTATCGCATTCTATCCATGCCGGAGATTGATTTTGGTTTATCGGGACACGGGTCCAAGGCGTGTGGGGCGCTGTCGCTCGAGGATGTGCGCGCGACGGCGCTCGCGTGCGGGTTCAAGCGCGCGAATGTCGATGCGAAGGCACCGATTGCGCGCCGCGTCGATGTCGATGCGTTCTTCAAAATGTTTTCAGTCAATGGTTTGTCGAATTTCAAGCGCGTGTTTGCGAATAATAAGTTGGCAAAGCCGAAACCAGGAGGCGAGGTGTTCATCGAGGAAAAGCGTCGCGTCGTCGAGGAAGTCGTGACGTGGGAGTGCCCTGATGTCTCCGAGTACGACAAACTCGCGAAGAATTGGGATAAAGAACACGTGCATAAATGGAGAATGCTCCCCAAGCCTGGTGGGGCGGTGTGCCGACCAGATGATTGGTACGCGTTGTACGCCGCCAAGGAGCAAGTGCTCAAGGGTGACCAAACCGGCGAGAAACCCATGTGGGCGGATCACGGCGGCATCGCCTACGACGATCGCGAGCGATGGGATTTCCGCGAGAAAATGAAAGGATTATCCGTCGACGAGGCAAAGAAGAAATTTTGCGAGGTGTACGGCCGTGCGATGCAGAAAGAACGCGAGGGATTAAACTTTCGCAAGTATTAAATGCGACGACGTCTCGACCTTCGTACGTCGCTCGGAATGCGATGATTACCTCGTCGCTTCCGCGCCCCCGCGCCGCGCGCGCGTTGATGAATACAAGTTTCAATGTTAAAACCACGCGTATTCTTCTCGCCGCGTGCGTGTGCACGCATTGAACATTCGCGCGTCGCGTTCTCGCTGAGCCTCACACTCATACACGCACATGTTATCCGCGTCCACCTCTCCCGCGTGCGCGCGAACGCGCACCAGTCGCGCGCGAGTGACGACACGATCGCGTGACACCACTCCGTCGGCGCGACGCACCACGGCGCGCCGCGTGGTGACTGCGAATGCTTCGCAAGACAATGCGACGTCATCGTCATCGTCAACCTCGCGCCGCGGGCTGTTGTTCGGCACGATCGGTATCGCCGCCTTGGCGCTGTCTGGACCGCCCGCGGCGCGCGCCGCAGATGCTCCGCGCGCCGTCGGTGCCGCCGTGAGCGCGCCGAATAAGTTTTGGCTCGCGAATGGGTGCTATTGGGGACGACAGGTAGGCGCGCGCTCGCGTCTGTTTCGGCGTTGCGTCGCGTCGCGTTTCGCTCTTTGTACCGCCGCGTATGTGTGACTGACGATTGAATTATCGCACGTGATCGATGGTATGTATACACAGCACACGTTCTATGAAGTTGAACGCGCGCTCGGGCGGAGCGACGATGAAATTACCTCTGTCGTGGGCTACGCGGGTGGCGTCGGAGGCTCGGGGAGCAAAGACGCCGTGTGCTACTATTACGGCCCGAGCGAGACCGTGTACGAGAGACTGGGACACTGCGAGGCGGTTTCTGTCGAAGCGAACAATGAGAAGGAGTTACGAGCGTTCGCAGATGCGTATTTTGCAAGCTTTCAGAGGATTCCGGGACTCGGTATGCAGCGCGTGGACCCGCAAGACGCGGGTGCCGGATACCGCAACGCGATTGGGCTTCCGGGTGGGATTGACTCGCCCATGTTCGCCGTCATCGAAGCTGCGAACGTGAATAATATGAAGCTCGTTCCCGGTGTGGGCAATCGCGTCACCGAGCGCGGTGGTAAGCCTTCAGAGACGGATGTCATCAACCAAGTATGGATTTATGACTCGAACGCGTTGCCGTTTTACCAAGCCGAAGTGTACCATCAATTCCACGATGGTTTGGGTTACAAGTTCCCGCTCGAGTACACGCAGGGTTTGAAGCGTAAAGCTTTCGAGCGCGGATTGATTGCGCCCACTGGCTGTCCGGAAATGCGCGAGCGCGCGTTTGCCGACTTTGTCTCTACGTCGGCATAAATGTGCGCCGAAAGCCTTTGCGCGAGTATTAATCGCCTGTAAGTGGTCTCGAAGCGCGCGAGCGAGCGTGTGCTGAATGTATCTTAAGTTTTGCACAGTTTTGAACGCGCATGATGATGACGCTGTAATATTAAAATTTCCAAGCTTGAACGCTCACACTTCAGTCGTTGCCTCTTCAATCGTCGAGACGTCGTCTCGTGAAAGTTGTACGCCACTCTCGATATCCACCGCGTCGTGTAGCACACAAGCTTACGCACGACGCGAACACCGCCCATACACGCACTCACGCCGATTGAGTGCGCCACATTGAAACGTGTTTTGAATTGAGTCGCAAACGAAGAATTCTTAGGGATTGCGATGGAAGAATTAACTCCCGCCGAACATGCGGCGATAGTGAAGGCGATGCCGCCCGCGCAGCAGGAAGACTTTCTTAGGCCGACATACTTGAATCTCACACACGAGCCGTCGACGCCGACGATGAGTTTGCAGGGCTTCAAGACGGCGTTGTTGAAGCGGCGCTTGGCAGAGATCGACGCGTTGGACAACGCGCGCGTGGGAGGCGCACGCATGGTATCAAAGACAACCATCGCCAAGGAGGTGAAGGCAATTAAGCACGACTTGAGAGGGACAAAGGCGCGTGCGGCAGCGTCTAGAATAGCGGCGCGACATAGAGAAATTGCGGAAGAAACGAGAAACGCCAGAGCCGAGGCAGAGCGAGCGCGACAAAGAGTACACATGTTGCGTCAAGAACTAGAAGATGAGTCCAAGGATATTGAAAAAATATTACAGGAAGAGCGAGAAGAGCGCGCGGCGATGTTAAAGGAGAATCAAAAGAAGCGCGAGCAACGTCGCGCCGTCGTAGAAGCAGAGCTCGAACGCCACGAAGCCAAGCGTCACAAGCTCGTCATGTCCTTAAAGGGTGTCATTCAGGATCAGAAAGAAGCGCGAAAAACCTTAGAAAGCGCGGGTGAGCAAGCTCCTGGAGGAACACCGCAGAAGCCGTTGTCGGCGCCGAGCCCCACCATGGGTAGCGCTGGCGCGAAAACGGCGTTTCCCACAGGGGGCTGGGGACGCAAGTGAATAGCGCCAAATTTAGACATCGCATTTTGTAACTCATACCGAAACCTAGAAGCACAAATTCGTATCTTGTTCATTTCACGCGCTCTCATCGCACACGTGCAGACGCAATCGAATGCTCTCAATGTCCACGTCCTCGACGGCGCGACTGGAAAACATGACGTCACTTGTAAGCGCTCGTTTCGCCCACAATGCGCGCATCTGCGGTCACACCTTCGCACGCGGCGCGCCTCACGCGCACCGCGCATAAGCATCACACCTCGCGACGCACCTTGCGCGCTGTCGCTGCGGCCGCAGCGCCTGTCGTCGGCGACAAAGACACCAAACGTCAGCACGTAGTCGTCGTCGGCGCCGGTTGGGGAGGCTTAGGCGCCGCCAAGTCCCTCTGCGAAGCCGGCGTGGACGTCACGCTCATCGATGCGTTAAAAGATCCATCTGGGCGCACGCCAGACTTGACGCCGAGCGGTAAGCCATTCGAAGCGGGCACGCGAGGCTTTTGGAAGGATTATCCAAACATAGTCTCAGTCTGCGCAGAGCTCGGCTTGGACGAATCAAATGTGTTTACGCCGTACACCGCGTCCTCGTTCTTTTCACCAGATGGATTAGAAGCCACCGCACCGGTTTTTGGTGACTCATTGGCGTTGCCGTCGCCGCTCGGGCAAGTGTTCGCGACGTTTGAGAATTTCAAGCGACTGCCGCTCGCCGACAGAGCGTCGATGGTTGGATTGTTATACGCGATGTTGGACCTGAATCGAGACGAGGCGACATTTGAGGCGTACGATAGAATGACAGCGCACGAATTGTTTATTCGCATGGGATTGAGCAAGCGTCTTGTGGATGACTTTATTCGCCCAACGTTGCTCGTTGGGCTGTTCAAGCCGCCAGAGGAGCTTTCTGCGGCTGTGGTTATGGAGCTGCTTTATTACTACGCTCTCGCGCATCAAGACTCGTTCGATGTTCGATGGATAAAATCAAAAAGTATTGCACAGCTCATCATCGCGCCGCTCTGCGAGAGACTCGAAAATGACCACGGTATGAAGGTGATGGGTGGAACGTTTGTCAGCGGCGTCGACGTTGATGAAGAAAGCCGAAGAGTCACGGGAGTGCATTATCGCACCATGGATGGAAAAGAGGGTGAACTTAAAGATGTCGATGCAGTAGTGTTCGCTCTTGGCGCCAAGGGCATGAAGAGCGTAGTTTCTAACTCGCCTGCTTTAGCTCGAATTGCGCCAGAATTTTCGGCTGCGGCGTCGTTGGGGAGCATCGATGTCGTCGCGACTCGCATTTGGCTCGATAGTTACGTATTCGTAGAGAACCCAGCGAACGTGTTCTCGCGCTTCACGAGCTTACGAGGCGCTGGTGGAACATTCTTTATGCTTGATCAGCTTCAAAAAGATACGGAAGTTGAGTTATGGGGTGGTGAAGAGCCGCGTGGGTCTGTCATCGCGGCAGACTTTTACAACGGCACCGCCATTGCGACGATGAGCGACGAAGACATCGTCAAATTGCTCACTGATGAGCTCCTTCCTGCGGCAGTTCCTGGATTCAAGGGTGTCAAAGCGGTCGATTCTTGCGTGCGACGCTATCCAGGCGCCGTGAGTCTCTTTTCACCAGGATCATACACGAAGCGACCGCCTTTAGAAACATCCATCTCTAACGTCGTTTGCGCCGGTGACTGGGTGCGTATGGGTGAGCGCGAGCACGGTGCGAAAGGACTGTGTCAAGAACGCGCATTCGTATGCGGTCTCGAGGCTGGTAACTCGTTGTTACGCCGTAACATCGTAACCGGCACTGGCGGCGTTTCTGGTGGCGCGGGCCACCCAGTCATACCGATACGTCCAGACGAAGCCCAAGTCGTCGTCGGTCGAGCGTTGAACAAACAATTGATGGATACACTCTCTCCGTTTGGCTTAGCGTCACCTTGGATTCGTTAGATTGTGCTTGTAATTATTTGTAGCAGCTATAGAGATATCGTTCAACTGTCCCAAGTCGCGCCATACTCCGGCGCCATGCTCGCGTATCATCCTGTATCTATCGCCGTGCGTACGCGCACCACACACTCGCGTCACTCACACGCCACGTCGAGATCCGTCGTCGCGCGCGCCTCTGAAGAAGACGTCGAGGGCGCCGCGTCCACCTTCTCCTTGGTCCCAGCGGATGCGCAAGATGGCTTATCTCGCTACCGCGCCGTCCTCGCGCCGCTCTTCTTTGCCGGCGGCGCTCTTCACGCCCCCGACGTGTTTGGTGCGGGACCTATTTCCAATGTATGCGGCGTTAGCGCATTCACAGACCTGTCCACGGCGTTGCAAGCGTTGACGCTTCTCTGGGCGGTGGGCGGTCCCGTCGCCGGCGTCGGGTTACTAAACGCGTCATTCGTGGGCGACATCGCCGTCACCGCGATTGCGAGCACGGAAATCATCGCGGGTATTGATTTTCCTAACGTCATCGCCCCCGCATCGATCCCTACGCCGATCTTGTATGCACAGATTATAAACTTAACCTCCCTCGTTGCGCTCCGCGCGTGGGAGAGTTACGAAAACCGAAACAAGTCGGCGTAAAAATATACCGACTTTATTTATATGTTACTAGCGAATAGGAACGCTTGGCTGGATAGAAAATAGCGCATTAAA
>Ga0222714_10002770_pt1 | contig 18301 bp, 32 predicted proteins | sample C33_3DmetaG_FD_165048 | JGI IMG/M metagenome (GOLD analysis project Ga0222714, IMG submission 165048) | Estuarine water microbial communities from San Francisco Bay, California, United States - C33_3D | ecosystem: Environmental > Aquatic > Marine > Unclassified | place: USA: California...
AAGTTAAAGGATAAACTTAACAGAGATCATATCAGACCAGAGATGGACATGAAAGGACTTGCTCATAAATATCTAAACGAAGTCCTTGATATAATTGATGAGTATAGATATTGACTATGAAAATCCTTGGTTGTATAATGAAAGTCCTTTTACCAGCAGCGATATTGGGGACAACTTTGGGTTTGTTTATCTTATTACCAATAAGCTCAACTCAAGACGTTACATTGGTAGAAAGTATTTTTGGTCGTTTCGGACACCAAAAGGAAAAAAGCGTAAAGTAAAATCGGAATCTGATTGGAAGAATTACTATGGGTCTTGTCCAGAACTTAAAGAAGAAATTGAGCAATTGGGCAGAGAAAATTTTAGTAGAACTATCTTATCATTACATAAAACAAAGGGCAAAACAAACTTTGAGGAGACCAGACAACTATTTGTTAACGGCGTCCTCACCGAATCACTTGACAGCGGAGGACCAGCGTTCTATAATAGCAACATCCTCAACAGATACTTCCGAAAAGATTACTATGGTGGAGACTGAAGACATCGTTGCCCATGTGAGAGGTTGGTCCCTTGATCGTGCTGCAGACATGACTGTTGACAAGAGTGATGCTCGTGCAATTCTTGCAGAGTTTTATGAATGGATTGAACCAGAAAGTTCTGAACTGGAAATCGTAAGTCTTGACGAAATCAACGAAGACGAGTATAATGACTACCTTGAGAGGAGTTAATCCTCTTTTTTGACTCAGTAGCTCAGTTGGATAGAGCATCTGCCTTCTAAGCAGTTGGTCGGGGGTTCAAGTCCCTCCTGAGTCGTTGACAATTAACCACCCACCTGGTATAATTGTCATTATGGGCGTTGAGAGAGACCACCACCACCTCCTCTCTCATGTAAGACCCGACCTGCGGATGTAACTCAACGGTAGAGTCACAGCCTTCCAAGCTGTTGGTTGCGCGTTCGAATCGCGTCATCCGCTTGAGAACCTAAGTTCTCTACACTACACACAAACACAGTTATGACTATGACACCTTACGAACTTCGCTTCGAAATTTTTAAACAAGCATACAATATGCTAAATGATCAGTTCAGTATTGAAATAGATACTGCTCGTTATTGGAATGCAAATTCTGCAAATACTGTGAAGATGGATTATCCAGAGTTTCCAACTCTAGAAGATGTTCTCAAGCAAGCAGAAACGATTAATGATTTTGTAAGTTCTAAGTAATAGAACATTCCTCTATAGCTCAATTGGCAGAGCACGAAGCTGTTAACTTTGGGGTTCCTGGTTCGAGTCCAGGTGGGGGAGTACCTCTGGTAGTCTATTGGTAAGGACGGGTGGACAACACACATGGAAACTGGGTTCGATTCCCAGACAGAGGAGCCGTGGTTCAGGTTCTATGATAGAATCCAGTGGGGCATCTATCAAATAAACCTGATTTAGATTCACAACCACACGGCACTTGGGCGATTAACTCAGCGGTAGAGTGCCTCCTTTACACGGAGTAGGTCGGCGGTTCGAATCCGTCATCGCCCATTTGATAAATAAAAGTAAAAAGAGTATAATGGAAACCTTATATAAATTACTTTCCGACACTCAAGCAAGTCTTTTTGTTCTATTTCAAAAGACTTGGGTATATCACTGGAATGTTGTGGGTGATGATTTCAAACAGTTTCATGATCTCTTTGGAGAACAATATGAAGCAATGTTTGGTCAAATAGATCGCCTCACAGAACATATGAGGTATCTAAATATTAAACCAGTTCCTACATTATCAAGAATTACAGAAGTATCACATATTTCTGAAGCGAATAGTGGACTAGATACTATGGGTATGGTTCGTGATCTATTGGAAGATCATCAAAAGATTGTAGAACTTTTAACTCAAGTATCAGAAGAAGCAGAACAGCAAAAGTCCAAAGGGACAATTAATCTTGTTGATGATTTAAATGAAGAGCACGGCAAATTTATCTGGATGTTAAGGTCATTCACGCAATGACAGGATTTATGAATTATGATTACTGTAAGATGCAGAGACTGCAGCAAAGAATTAACTAGCACAAATAAAACACAGACTTGTGGGTGTCCAAATATGATGACAGTTAAAGGTGATGGTGTTACAGCAGTTGACTTAAGTAGAGTAGTTATGGTAAACTCTACACAGAAAGAACAAAGAAATGTTCTTTCATCATCAGATCTTGCTTATCAAGAAGCAAGAAGACAACGCAAGGTTCGTAAACTGGACTTTGAAGTTCGTTAATTAAAACCTGGAAAGGTGGTCGAGTGGTTGAAGGCTCTAGTCTTGAAAACTAGCGATGTGAAAGCATCCGTGGGTTCGAATCCCACCCTTTCCGTTTAGATAAGTTACAAATTTAACAATTGCTTAATCAGTGTTACGTATTGAACACAAATTGTTGACTTTGGAATTTTGATGGTTAGTATATAGTAGTATACTATTCAAAAAACCCATGGATCAGCATACTTATGAGAACTGGGTGAAGATCAAAGCAACTTTTGAAGAATCTGGTAATACTAATAATATGTTCTACTACAGAGCATGTGAAATAGTTAAGACTAGAAGAGATCCTCTTGCAAAGTTTCTTGGAGATGAGAAATGATGGAACCCTTTGATGACGAGTATGTAAGTCGTTCTGAAGTTCAGGAGATGATTGATGCAGCAATTCGACGCCACAACCGTAACGCTAGCATTATTTCTATGTGCGTCGGTTGGGTTGTTCTTGCTCTTTTTGCGGAGGGTCTCTTAAGACTTGTTGGAGTTATACCACCTTTACTTCCATGGCTCAAAATCACTCTGAACTAATCTTTTTAGTTCCTTGGTTTGTTCTTGTGGCAATATCTTTAACTATGATCGCGCAAGGATGGATGATTATGAATGCTCACTACGGGTATTCAAAAAGTCCAAAAGTAAAACATCCAGAACTTAACGACGTTAAAGCAGGAGATCCTTTACTTGTGGTAAGATTTACAGAAGAAGATTTAGAAAAACTCCAACAGAGAGTTACCGAACAAAAAATGATGGAACTTTTTGAAGAACCATCAACCTACGAAGACGACGACGATGACGACGACGGAATGGTTAATATTTATTGATTTTCTTTCACACATGCTTTATATGTTTGTAGCGTTTATGTGTGGACTTATCATGGGATACATCATAGGATTTAGAAACGGTGGAGGAATGTAATGTCACATTTACTGGGAAGATTTCTTATAGTATTAGCAATACCATTCGTGGTTACTACACTTTACTTCGGTTCAAAGAAAGGGGGATACTATGATTCCGAAGATTATAAGGGGAATGGAACCGCACATTAAACAGCGGTTTCACTTTGCAGCATCAGCGTTTGTAAGAATGTGGGGACACGGTTCTTTAAATGATCACCGCATTATAGATTTCTGTATTGAGTGGGCACATAGAACTGAAAATGCACCACTAGATAATAGTGTGCTTGACCAGTATTTTTATTTTGAGTTTAAGACGTGGAGAGGATATTAATGGGACACTTCGCCGCAGCAGCACTAAACAATCAAATCATTCTTGGTGTTATGTGTTTTAGTCTTATTGGAGTTCCAATCCTAGGTATGTGGGCAGTCCACAAATACAACTGGCAGCACTGGGCTCCATTTGACAAGCACTCCAAGAAGTAGTATAATTAGTAGGTAATCAAGACGGGGTGTAGCGCAGTTTGGTAGCGCATCTGCTTTGGGAGCAGAGGGTCGCAGGTTCGAATCCTGTCACCCCGATTGTCTAAATATGACAACAATGGAAATTTACACGGTGGAAGAATTCCAAGAACGTTGGGACGAAATGATCTCCAGAGTTGAAAATGGAGAGCATATTGGTATAATAAATGAGGATGGACAGGCAGCAGTAATGGTTCCCGCAGAAGATGAACTTTTCCGAATATACACGGAAAATAATAACGAAGCATCATAGTTCATCTGCGGGAATGTCGCCTAATGGTTAAGGCCCACTGCTTATAACGGTGTGAATCGGGTTCAATTCCCGACATTCCTATTGGAGGTTTCGTGCCTGTGATGGAGAAATCCTGAGGCTGTGTAAATCCTCCGCCCGCTCCTTTAGCAATCTGGTGAATGCAGCGAACTCATAATTCGCCTGAGGCGTGTTCGATCCACGCAAGGAGCATTGGACTCCAGCAAGGTGCTTGCTCGGATATAAAAGACTGACGCCTCCCTCTGCTGAAAGAGTACCCATCAGGTCAGCGTCCAAAACAAAGACAGAATCAAATCTGTCCATCTTGACTTCTCTAGGTCAACCCCTTATAATACTAAGGTCAACAATCAGATAAATGACTCTTACCGAAAAATTCAAGAAAGACGTTTCCACTCTTCGTGGTGCAGCAAATGGTGATTTCTACCTTGATGTAAAGAATCCGAAACTTTTCAAAAAGGTCCGCCGCTACTATGAAAACGAAGGTGTAGTATTCTCTGGTGATCCTCTGGATGATTATGAAATGCTAATGGAATATGTTCTTGCTGATCTTGAATCTGTTGAGGTTGCATGATGGAAAAACTAATTGAAGTGAAGTATCAGTTTAAAGAAAATCAAAATACTGTTTTGACAAAGTTCTTTAAAACTAAAGAGCAAGTTGATTCATTTAAGGATCAACATCCAAACTATGTTTACTTGAATTAATATGAAATCATCTGTTCTCATGGAACGGTTTCCATATCGTTATATCCAAGTTGGCACCTTGGAAATTAACGGTAAACCTGATTGTCGTATTCAAAAAATAGATTCCTATACAGGTCGTTATCGGGATATGTATCTTTGTGATAACGAAATGCAGTTAATGACTGCTATGGAAGATTTTGAATATACTAAATGGTTGGACCCAGATACGGTTCCTTGTTACATTAAGGATGACGAAGACATGGAGAGTCTTTAAAAACCCTGGTCGGGAGCAAACCCCTTATGTCAAGATCTAATGTATTCAGGTACATTGGTAATATTCTTCTCTTATCGGGATATTTTTTCCTGCTATGGGGAGATATGAAAATAGGACTGTTTGTTAAATGTATTGGGAACATCTTTGTTGTTCCCTTTGCTATCAAATATAAGTTCTGGGACATCCTCTTCTTGTGTGGTTTCTATGCTGCTATTGAAGTACCAAAACTTATCCAACTTTTCCTAGTCAAGTAAAACTAGGTGGTGGAGTCAAATGACCCCTTAAAACTAAATAATCTAAGAGTTAATTCTTATAAAAATGGCGGCAAGAGGAAAGGCATCAAGTTCATCAAGTAGCTCAACTACACCTCAATATGATGTAGAGTTGAGACTTAAAGCACTGGAAGCAAAAGCACATACTCCATGTGGTGCCGGCGGAGGTGTTGATGGAAATAAACTTGCTGAACTAGAATTAAAATTAAATACTTTAATTGAAATTTTAAATGACAATCCACTTGTAGTTCAAAACTGTAAAAAAAATGAGCAGGGTAAAAGACAACTTCCCCTCTAAATGGTTTCTTGCTTCCTAAAAGCAAGTGGTGCGGATGGGGTAACTCCCGCCCTGTTTCTTGCTTCAGGATAAAGAGCAAGTGGCGAGCCTGCGAAGACCTTAACAGAAAGAGGGGTTTACAAAACCCCTCTTTTTTTGTATGATATATAATAAGAATAATCATTGGTAATTGATTAATGAGTCAATATATTAAGAAGGCACTGGTTCTTGGTGCTGGTGGTTTTATTGGAAGTCATATGGTAAAACGACTCCGCGAAGAAGGGTATTGGGTTCGTGGCGTCGATTTAAAATATCCCGAGTATGGCATTAGTGAAGCAAATGAATTTGTTGTTGGTGACTTACGTGATGTAAATTTTGTTGGACGTGTCCTTGAATATAAAGGTGATAGAGGGAATTTTTATCAATCAGTTCCGTATCGTTATATTCAGTGCTTCGATGAGATCTATCAGTTTGCTGCTGATATGGGTGGAGCTGGTTTTGTATTCACTGGAGAGAATGATGCTGATATTATGCACAACTCGGTTTCTATTAACTTGAACGTGCTTGAATGTCAGCGTAAAATGAATGATGAGAAAGGTAAAAATATTACCAAGATCTTCTATTCTGGTTCTGCCTGCATGTATCCAGAACACAATCAATTAGATCCAGATAACCCAGATTGCCGCGAAGAATCCGCATATCCAGCAGCACCTGATTCCGAATATGGATGGGAGAAACTCTTCTCTGAACGTCTCTATTTCGCTTACAATCGTAATTACGGCATTCCTGTCCGTGTTGCTAGGTATCACAATATCTTTGGTCCCGAAGGCACCTGGGAAGGAGGAAGAGAGAAAGCACCTGCAGCAATCTGCCGTAAAGTGGCTTACCTCCCAGAGGATGGTGGAGCAATCGAAGTGTGGGGAGATGGTTTACAAACTCGTTCCTTCCTGTTCATTGACGAATGTATTGAAGCAACTAGACGATTGATGGATAGCGACTTTATGGGGCCAGTCAATATTGGTTCTGAAGAAATGGTTACTATTAATCAACTTGTAGAGACTGCTGCCAAGGTTGCTGGTAAAGAAGTTCAAAAGATTCATATTGATGGGCCTCTGGGAGTTCGTGGACGTAACTCAAACAATGATTTGATTCGTGAGAAACTGGGTTGGGATTATTCTCAGACTCTTGAGGAAGGTATTCGCAAAACTTATAATTGGATTGTAGATCAGATTAACTCAAAATGAAACTAAGACATTGTAAATATACCGCATCTACTGGGGGATGTAGTTCTATTAATCACCCAGAGATGAATCAACTGGACTGTATGTGGAATTGTGGGTTTTATTCAAATCAAACGCAAGCATTTCTTTCAACGTTGATTCTTTTGAGTCATGGAATTATTCCAGATAAAATCAGTTATGCGATGGGATTTAAAAGATTCAAATCCGATCCAGATCGTGATATCTTTCCTGATTTTTACAAGATTGATCCTACAGTACCAGTTCAACTTTTAAAGACGGTTACTCTTCCTGATGAAAATCGTAAACAGTTTGATCTGTATGATTTTGAATATTATAATCAAGTAGTTAATAGATTCTTTAATCCTAGTGATCTTGTTTTGGAAAGAAAAAATTTCTTACTTAATAAGTATAATATAAATCCATCAGAAACAATTTCAATCCTTTACAGAGGAACTGATAAGTACACTGAGGTGCGTCTTGGATCTCCTAAAGCATTCCTTAGTGCTACTCTCCAAGTTCTGGAACAAACCCAAGCTAGAAAAGTTTTACTCCAAACCGATCAGACTCAAGTATTGGAATTTTTCAAACAGCAACTTGGGGATATTGTTGTTCACTTCGAAGAAACTCCCTCTACAACTGGACAGGATGCTATGAATACTGTCATGGAAAAAGAAGGCAAAGATACTATGGATTGGATGCAGTGGTTCGATGCTGCTCTTCGTTGTGTTTCTGATTGTGCTTATGTAATCAACCACACTGGAAATTGTGGATTATGGATGAATCTCTACAGAGGAAATGTAACTAACGTATTTCAGTTTGATCAATTTGGCAATTTGAATTAAATGTATTCTGATTTAGTTTTCCATCACCATACAGGATTGGGTGATCATTTTATATGTAATGCGATTGTTCATGAATACGCAAAACTAACTGAACGTCTCCATGTCCCTACTCATCATAGGTATGTTGAGACTTTAGAGTGTTTATATAGTGACTTTCCAAATATTATTGTTCATGGATTTAATGATGATTGGGCAACTCTGGAAAGAGAAATGTTTCCCTGGGCTCAGAAAATGGGATACCCAGTTGTGAGACTTGGATTTGAAAATCTCTACTATCGTGAGATGGCGAGAAAGAATACTCCCAGAGGGCCTGGAGAAGCATATCCTGAAAAATTTGCTCCTAACTTTGAAAGGCAGTTTTATGAACAGGCAGGGATGTTATTCAAAACTAGGTATGAGAACTTTATTTTACCAGAACATATTCCTGATGTTGATAGAGTTTATGATGAACTAACTGAAGGAGTGAAAGATTACATTATTGTTCATAAGAACTCAAGTTTTAGAAGTGAATATCCTATTGATATTTCTTCTTGGAGAACTGAAGAACTCTCTGATAAAGTAATTGAGATTCGTAAAGGTCCAACAAATAACGTTCTTGCCTATATGAAACTGATTGAAAATGCAAAAGAAATACATTGTATAAACAGCGGATTCTTTCATTTTGTTGATAGCATTTGTACTAAAATATCCGCAAAACTTTTTTATCATGATATTCGATACAATACAATGCAACAAATTAACTGTAAAGCAACTGGTTTTAATCGTTGGAACATTCTCAGATATTCTAAATTAATGTAATGACTAAAGAAATAATCTTTCATCATCATCCTGGGCTTGGTGACCATTTTATTTGTAATGGTATGGTTCACTATTATGCTGAACAGTTTGACACTCTCTATCTTCCCTGTAGAGAAAGATTTCTAAAGACTGTGGAATGTCTCTATCAAGATTATCCAAACATCATTCCAAAAGCATTTGATAATGATTGGGACGTTCTTGAAAGGGAGGTTGCTGCTTGGGCTATGGAATCCAAGATTCAGTATCTTAAAATTGGATATGATAAAGTAATCTACACTTACCTTGAGAGAGAACAATGTCCACCAAAGTGGATTGGTATCAACTTTGAAAGACAATTCTATGAACAAGCAGAAGTTCTTTATTCTGAACGATATAGTAAATTTAAACTTCCCAAGCAAATTGAAGGTTCCGAAGAATTATACAAAAAAGTAGTTGGTGATATAAAGGATTATATCTTAGTTCACGATAGTTCTAGTGAAAGTATTGGATATAGTTTTGATATGTTTGGATGGAGAGGTGGTCAAAATTCAGATTTGACAATCATTCGAATACAGGATAATATAACAGATAACCTATTACAATGGATTGACGTGATTAGAAATGCCAAAGAAATACATGTCTCTCCTAGTTCTGTATTCTGTTTAGTTGATTCTATTTGTAAGGAACTAACTGCGGATCTATACTTCCATGATTTAAGAGCCGATTGTGGTCTTCTTCTGGTTAACTCTCATCTAAATGATGATAGATGGAATATTGTTGAATATGATGAAAAAATATGAAAAACTATCATACTGATAAAAATGGAGTAGTTAGACAGACTATTTGTAACCCGATCGGATATGATCAGAAGTATGTTGACATTAGATACAACTCTTACGGTGAGTTAACAAATTACATGTCTCATTTAAGATTGGGATATATTATTGGTGCTCTTGGGTTTGTTCCGAATTCAATTCTTGATGTTGGATATGGCAATGGTAGTTTTTTGAAGACAAGTAGCCAAATTATCCCAAACTGCTTTGGTCATGATGTAAGCGGAGTTGATCTTCCAGATGATATTACGGTAGTTGATAATTTGTTTACCAAACACTATGATGTCATTACGTTCTTTGATTCTTTAGAACATTTTGAGGATATCTATTTTCTAGATAAACTTGATTGTGAATATCTTTGTATAAGTGTTCCTTGGTGCCACAATTTTGACGATAAATGGTTTGAAAACTGGAAACATCGAAGACCTGATGAACATCTCTGGCACTTCAACATCGAATCATTGAAAAAGTTTTTAGAGTCTCAAAACTATCAGTACATTAATCACACAAACATTGAAGATTGTATTCGTAAAACAGAATATGATTATCCAAATATTCTAACTGCTATGTTTAAAAAAATACAATGAAAAAAATTGCGATATCAACTTGGTGTACTGATGACTACCAAGAATTTCTTCGTCCAGATTATCTAAAAAAGACAATTAATCACTTTCATCCAGAAATTGATTTTCATGTTGTAGGTACAAAACAGACAGAAGAAATCAAAAAAGAAAATCCTTGGTTATCCAAAGAAACTGTTAGATTTCCAGATTGGATGATGGCTGTCTCTTGTCTTCCTTTTGTTGAAGATTATGATATGGTTATTCATATGGATGCTGATTCTATTTGTGTGGGTAGTCTTGATCGAGTCATTAATTCTGAAGCAGAACTGATTGGAGTTAGGAATAATAATCCTTATGGAAAGGCAGGATCAGCAAGTCCTTGTGTAAGTCCTTTTTATCCACCATATGGTGATGGAGGAATGATTGGTGTAAATCAATTTCTCAATGCTGGATTCGTAGCATCGAATGATAAACAATTCTGGTATGAGTGGAGAGACTTCAATAAGTTTGTTGCTGAACAGAGTGATGGGAGAACTTTCACTTACCAACCTTGGCCTATGATTAGAAACGAACAAGATACATGGAATCACATTTTTCACGCCAAAGATAAGTACACTAGTGAAATTGTTGATGATGATGGAAGTGGAGTAACTTACGGAGTTATAAATCAATGGGGTCAGAACGAACATTGTGAGAGTTGGAAAGAACTCTATCTGAAAGATGGTGAAGTATATATTGATCACCCATTTACAAAACAACCTCTCAGAACTAGTGTTCTCCATGCTGCTGGTGTGGGAACTATGGAAACAATCAAAGAATATGGTAACCAATATCAGTGGTTATATGGTATAATTAAACCTGAAGTTGCCGAATACATTAAATCAATTATTGGAGAATAAAATGTCTGTTATTTTAAAAACTATTAAAGAACTTGAGTCGTATGATCTTTCCAAATCTGAAAAGTTTATGGAACATCATAATATGTCACACTCTAAAACTCAAGCAATTCTTGATCAATTCCAAAATAATTTCTATGAATTTTTAGAAGATAATGAAGATATTGTAGCAGTTGATCTTGGAGCAAATATTGGATTATTCTCCATTTATCTCAGTTCAATCTGTAAAGAAGTCTATGGGTTAGAACCGACTCCTTCTCACTTTGAGATTATGGAAGATCTTATTGATAAACTTGAAATTAAAAATATTTTTCCAACTCAAGCAGCAGTTCATATTGAAAATGGTGAGAGCGAATTTCAACTCAACAGTAGTAACTCTACGATGAATTCCTTCTTCAGACATGGAATTGATCCAGGTGGAACGGAAAGTGTTATGGTTCCTACTGTTAAACTGGTAGATTTCATCAAAAACACTGTGAAGAAGAGAGTTAACTTTGTTAAGATGGATATCGAAGGTTTTGAGAATGTAGTAGTAAACGACGATAGTTTTGATGAAGCTATTAAAGAGATCGATGCTATCTACGTCGAAGTTCATGACTTTGACGGCACTGGAAAGATGTCAGAGAATGTAAAGAGAATTACTAAAAAGTTGGAGAGTCTTGGTAAGAAGACAACTCAACTTACAGAAGATGGAGTCCTCGCATATGACTGACAAGAAACTCACTCGTAGACTTCTTGATATTTGCTATGAGAATAAACTCCACCATCTTGGGAGTTATTTCTCATGCCTTCATATTATTGATGATATTTACAAAAATAAAAATGAGAGTGATATTTTTATTTTGTCAAATGGCCATGCTGTTGTAGCACTTTATGTTGTACTTGAAAAGTACTATGGATTGGATGCTCAAAAACTTCTTGAAACTTATGGGGAGCATCCAAAGCGTAATGAGTTAGATCATATCCATTGTTCTACGGGAAGTCTTGGTATGGGTATTTGTGTTGCTGTTGGTAGAGCACTTGGCAATCTTGATCGACATGTTTATTGTATGATTTCGGATGGTGAAAGTAATGAAGGATCTGTGTGGGAAGCATTGAGATTCATCAATGATCATAATGTAAAAAATCTTACTATTCATGTAAATGCTAATGGTTGGGCAGCATATGACCCAGTGAATACTACTCTTCTTGAAAGTCGCATGAAAGCATTTCTTCCAAGAGTCAAGTTCCATTATACTTCAGTGGACCAGTTTGGTCTTGATGGACTTCATGCTCACTATTCTAATTTCACTAAAGAACAATATGAGGAGGCTATTGGGTCATTATGAGACGTAGATTTCAAGAACTCCTGACTGAGGAGATGAAAAAGAATGAGAACATTGTTCTTTTGGTTGGTGATGTTGGATACAAAGTATTTGATCATCTAAGAGAAGACTATCCAGATCGAGTTATTAATCCTGGTGCCGCAGAGCAGTTGATGATTGGTATGGCAGTGGGCCTTGCTATGGAAGGAAAGATTCCTGTTTGTTATTCGATCACACCTTTTGTTCTTTATAGACCATTTGAGTTTATCCGAAACTATCTTCATCACGAACAAATTCCAGTTAAACTTGTTGGAAGTGGTCGTAATGATGATTATGGTGTTTGTGGTTTTTCTCACTATGCTTGTGAGGATATGAAAGTCATGGATGTGTTTTCTGGAATTGAAGTGTTTCGTCCAGAAAGTAAGGAGGAGGTTGATATTGAAAAGTTCTTGTACTCTGGTAAACCTTCTTACATTAATCTTAGACGATGAAAATTTTATTCACAGGCCATCGTGGTAATTTGGGAAAAGAACTTATTCCCATATTAGAAAAAGAGCATGAGATTGAATGTCATAGTCTTGATTATTCAAATACTGATGAAGTGAATTCTTTTTTTAAAAACCAAAAAATTGATTTTATCATACATGCCGCTATACGCGGTGGTCGCCGTGTTCGTGCTGATATCTCCGATGATTTTTATAACAACATGATGATGTTTGAAAATCTGGCAGCACAAAATATTCCTATGATTAATTTCTGTAGCGGTGCCTCATACGGCCGCCAAGATGATATAATTGATGCCTCTGAAAAAGATTTTGGATATAGAATTCCTCCAGACTATTATGGTCTTGCTAAGTATTTGATATCCTATAGATGCCGTCAATTGGACAATGTGTATAATCTGAGATTTTTTAATGTATTTGGAGCACAATCTCCAAAGAATATGTTCACCACTGCTAATATTCTTAACTACATTAATAAACGTGAAATTGTTGTTTTCAAGGATAGATTCATGGATTTTTTTGGCGTTCTTGATGCCAAAAAAGTAATTGACTTATACCTTACTTGTGATGTAAGCCTACCAAAAGAACTCAATTTAGTATATAATAAAAATACACTTTTATCCGAAGTTTCTAGAATGATTAATAATCTTTCGGACTATGAAGTTCCTATTGATATTCTGGAAGAAGGACATGAAAAGTCTTATAGTGGATCAAGTCTTTATCTTGATAAACTTGGACTTGAACTTGATGGTTTAGAAAAGTCTCTTGAATACGTTTATGAAAGTCTTCGTTAATGGTACGTTTGACCTTCTTCATGTTGGGCATCTTCAACTTTTAAATTTTGCTAAGTCTCATGGCGATTACTTAATGGTTGGTATTGATACTGATGATCGTGTAAGTGAAAAGAAAGGCCCAACAAGACCAATACATAATCAAGAAGAACGAAAGTTCTTTCTCGAAAATCTTAAACCTGTCGATGAAGTAAAGTTTTTTTCTAGTGATAAAGAACTAGAAGATATGATAAAAAATTATCGTCCTGATGTTATGATCGTAGGTTCTGATTGGAAAGGTAAATCTGTTATTGGTTCTTATTATGCTGCGAAACTTATTTTCTTTGATCGGATTGGTGAATATGCCACAACAAAAACAATTCAAAGTATTATTGATCGGAGATAGTTGTATTGATCAATATGTGTATGGTACATGTGATAGAATAAATCCAGAAGCACCTGTTCCCATTCTTAAGTATGATAGGGAAGAAAAAACTGATGGTATGGCATTGAACGTCAAAAACAATCTTGAAGCATTTGGATTGGACGTTCACATGATAACCCAAAAGGAATCAATCTATAAAACAAGATATATTGATAAAAGGTACAATCAACAAATATTGAGAGTCGATACTGAAGCAGAAGTTACTCCTCTCAATCATGAAATTTCCCAAGAAAATTTTGATGCTCTTGTGATATCTGATTATGACAAGGGATTTATTACAACTGAAAAAATGTTTGAACTTGTTGAGTGGTTTGATGGACCTGTTTTTATTGATAGTAAGAAAACAGTCCTACCATCTACTGGAGCATTTGTAAAAATCAATGAATATGAATATTCAAAATTAGAAGAAAAAAATAGTCCTTATCTGATTATTACTAGAGGATCAAAAGGTGCTGAGTACAAAGGAAAATTATATCCAGGAGAAAAAGTAAGTACATTTGATGTTTGTGGAGCTGGAGACACTTTTTTATCTGCCCTAGTTTATTTTTATCTATTATATGGTACAATAGAAGAATCTATACCGTATGCTAATAAAGCGGCTTCTATTGCCGTTTCAAATTTTGGAACTTATGTATTACAACAAGAGGATGTAAATGAAATACGTAGTTGATATTGACGGAACTATTTGTTTTCCTGGAAACACTGATGAGAAGAGATATACTCATGCTACCCCAAGGTGGGATAGAATCCAGGTAATAAATAAGTTGTATGATGAAGGACACTACGTTGTTTATCTAACTGCTAGGGGTATGGGTAGATATAAAAATTCCCGTATGCTAGCACACAACAAGTTTTACGACTTTACCTATAATCAACTTGTAAGTTGGGGTTGTAAGTTCAATGAACTACACCTTGGCAAACCAGCAGGAGATTATTATATTGACGACAAAGGCATGAGTGACAATGACTTCTTCAAAAATTAAACATGTTCCCAAAGGATGGGGATATGAAAAGTGGATAGTCAATACTGATGAGTATTGTGGAAAACTTCTTTTCTTTTATGAAGGAAAGAAATGCTCCTGGCATTATCACAAACTTAAAGATGAAACATTCTATCTTCAGAGTGGTCAAATGAGTTTGACATATGGTGATAGTGATGATATAAAAGAAGCAAAGACTATTGTTTTAGGGGCAGGAGATAAGTTTCACATTTATAGAGGACTCAGACATCAAATGTATGCTTTTACTGATGTCGAACTTTTTGAATTTTCAACACAACATTTTGACGAAGATAGTTATCGCGTAATTAAAGGAGACTGAAATGAGTTTTGATATTAGATTGACGGAGGGTAATCATCGAGGTTTCCTTTCCAACTTCATTACAATCTTGACTAGCTTTAGAGCACTAGAAAGACGTGGAGTTGATCTTAATACGGTTTGCGTAGATCCTTCAATGTTCATGCTCTACGGCAATCCAAATAATTGGTTTGATCCTTCTAAAGTGTCTGATGATGCGCCAAAAGTAGCAAATACTCAAGAGTTATTTGACTGTGGTTATCCTTGGGGATCGTTTAGAGACTTTGATTTAAACAAGTACCAAAAATATATTCCTTTCAATGAAAGGATGCAGTCTAAACTAGATGCTATTCCTAGAGAAAAATATAAGAATGCTCTTGGTATTCATTATCGTGGTACAGATGGTGTAGGACATACTGAGTTTGTTGCTGTAGAAAAATATCTGAATGCAGCCGCAGAAGAACTTAAGTCTGGTGATTATGATTGTATCTTTCTTACCACCGATCAAACAAACATAATTGATATCTTCAAAGAAAGGTTCAAGGACATTGTTATCCATCATTATGATCATCAGAGAACGATGAGTAATGCTGGACTGCATTATTCTATTCAGGCACAACCAAACTCTCCTGAGAGGATTCTGGCTGGGGATGAAGTGCTGATTGATGCGACTACTCTGTCTATGTGTAAAACGATGATTGGAAAGTCTTCTAACATTACTAACTACGCACGTATCCTTAATCCATTCTTAGAGACTCTGTATCAGGATCTGAATACTAGCAATGACCATGGAGATCATTCTGACTTTGAAGAGTTTGGATATCTTGAGAGGTTTCCGCAGATTAGAACCAAAGACATCCAACCATTCATCTTTAACTGGAGAGGTCAGTTTGAAAAGACCTGTGCGATTGAAGATTCTCTAAAACAAATCTTTGGCGAAGTGACTGTCATTAATAGTGATGAGGAGAATACTCGTCCGGGATGGATTGATCTTGGAGATGAAGCCTACTTCACTATGCAGTTTAGAAAAGCATTAGAATTATTTAAATCAGATAAAAAAGTTTTGATGCACTGTCAAGGAGACACTGTATTTGATAATTATGAAGAACTTGTAAAAGATGCTAGAAAGTATTATAATCTATATGAGTGGGGTGTGTACGCACCAGATGTAACCAACGTTTGGTATACCCCAGAGCATACTGACATTGATGGTATTGAGTCGGAAGATGAAAATATCAAGATGGTTGCTTGTACAGATGAGACAGTGTGGTTTGTTCATAGAGACATTATCGATGAATACTACGCGAGAGGTTTACCTGAAGTTATGACTCATGAACGTATGAAGATGGGTTGGGGATGGGATCTTGTTATGAATGGAATTTCCTTCTTGAAGGGCAGACCAGTCATCCGCGATTATGCTCACCAAATTCAACATGCTAAAGGAACCAACTATAATAAGAATTCTGCCGGTGAAGAAATGGCAGGCCTTTGGAATAGTCTTCAGGATGATCTAAAAGAATGCATTTCATATATCAAAGGCGATCGAGAGAAACTTACTAAGTATTTTTGATGATGGAAAACAATCCCTTTTCAATGCTGGATAGAAATAAGGCAGCTTTCAAACTGGAAGGACTACCTCATGTATATTGGTTGAATCTCGATGCTGACAAAAGTCGTCGCCAATATATGGAAGGTCAATTTGACTACTGGCAAGTTAAAAATCATACACGCATTTCTGGATTTGATGGACGTGTTGATGATGTTGCTTGTCATCTTAAAGGTAGAGTTCCTGATAATATTAGTTCAAATGAACTTGGATGCTGTCTTTCTCATCTAAAAGCAATTAAACATTTTTATCAGGAAACTGATGATGAATACTGTATGATTGTTGAGGATGATGTAAGTTTTGATTTAGCCAGATTTTGGAATTTTACTTGGAAAGATTTTTTTGCCGAGGTTCCTTATGATTGGGATTGTATTCAACTGACTACCATTTGTACAGGTGATATTCATGTTAGACTTCATTTAAAATTTATCAATGATTTTTCTGCTGCTGTTTACCTTATTAGCAGACATCATGCGGCTAAATTGATGAGACTCCATGTTCGCGGAGATAAGTATAAACTTGATAACGGTGTAAAACCGAGAGCAGTTTCTGAAGATGTTATTTTAGAAACGGGTAGAACATATACTATTCCTTTGTTTTTATATAATTTAAATTTTGGATCTACCATCCATCAAGAACATATCTCAATATTTCATAAAGGTCCTCATGATGCTCTTTTAAACTATTGGCAGCAGAATGGAGCAAGTATTAATATTAAAGATCAGATGAATTACGATCCTTATCTAGGAAGGATTACAGAAAACTCTGCTGCTAAAGGTGGATAAAACCAACCCACTTGACAAAAACCTTAAGGGAATGTTAAACTAAATACGTTCAAGTGATGAAACCTCAATTACTCGTTGAGTCACTGAAACGGAGTTTGTCGAAACTCCTTACATCCGCAGGTATTATTCTGCGAGAAACTTAGAGGTACAATTATGTTTAAATCCGCAATCGCAGCCGTTGCTGCTGCTCCTTTCCTGGCCACTGCTGCTTTCGCTGGTCCTTATGTGAACGTTGAGGCAAATGCTGGTCTGACTGGTTCTAACTACACTGGAACCCTGACTGAAGCACATGTTGGTTACGAAGGTGCTCTGACCGATACCGTTTCTGGTTATGCTCAAATCGGTCCTGCTCTGTCTGCTCCCGATGGTGCTGATACCACTGTTAAGGTTTCTGGTAAAGTTGGCGCATCCGTTGCTGCTACCGATAACCTGAGTGTCTATGGTGAGTACTGGTTCCTGACTGGTGATGACCTCACCAGCAACATCAAGGCTGGTCTGAAGTACACCTTCTGATAAACTACTCATAAGTTGAGTGGAACCACCCCTTTCTGGGGTGGTTTTTTTTGTTTGCTGACATAGTTTAAAATTAAGTTAAGTCTCCATATATACGAAGGTTTTGTCTTCTTATAGGGTTAACTAAACCTTAACGACAAAATCTGAAGACTCTGTTAAAATTAATAGGTCTTCAAAAGACAAACAAGTATTTCAAAAAAGGAGATTTTTATGAAAGCAATCGCTCTTGCCGCATTGGCATTTCCGATGATTGCGGCACCTGCCCTTGCTGGTCCGTATGTAGAATCTAAGACTACCTCTGGTGTTGCTATCACCGATGGCACAAGCACCTACAAAGGTTCACAGACCGAACTTCGTATCGGTTACGAAGGTAAGGCTGCTAAGAATGTCACCGTTTATGGTGAGATTGGTCCTGGTTACGAATGGAACACAGGTAAAACCAAAAGTGAAG
>Ga0222714_10002771_pt1 | contig 18292 bp, 18 predicted proteins | sample C33_3DmetaG_FD_165048 | JGI IMG/M metagenome (GOLD analysis project Ga0222714, IMG submission 165048) | Estuarine water microbial communities from San Francisco Bay, California, United States - C33_3D | ecosystem: Environmental > Aquatic > Marine > Unclassified | place: USA: California...
GTCTTGCAGCTGCAAATAGCGGTGCAATCGAACGATGAGTTCGCGGTTCAAATCCAGCAAATGCTGGGGACGCGCGTCAAAGGCATCCCAGAGGCGATAATCGTAAAATTCGTAAAAGGGCGATCGCCCATAGGCCGCTTTGGCTGCATTGCGGTGCTCGCTGATCCATTTTTCGGCATAGGCGATCTCAACCTCTTGCAGGCTCCCTCGGGCAGAATCAGCCAAAACGGGAACGCTCAGCGTTTGAATCCCATTGGGGCCAGCCACGCGGTAGCGATTGCGCTCGGTTTGCTTTCGGTATGGCTCTTGAACCGAAACCCGAAAGGTTCCTTCTTTCACGCCGCTCAAAAACCAGTCGATGGAGGGCATGAGGTGCAGCGGCAAAATCAAATCAGCCATTGGGTTACACTCAAAGGGTCTGGACAATCGCGCAGCATTTCTTTCAGGGTTTTTCCTCCTCGAGGATGCACCCAGTTTGGCGCCACCTCAGCAGCCGGCACCAAAACAAAGGCGCGTTCTTGCATGTAGGGGTGCGGCAATTGCAATTCAGGGTGATCGAGCAGCGTTTGACCCACCATGATCAAATCCAAATCGATGCTGCGCGGTCCCCATTTTTGCAAGCGACGACGGCCCATTTGACGCTCAATGTCCAAGGCCAAACGCAGCAAATAAACCGGTGAAAAAGGGGTTTCAATGAGCAAAACCTGATTGAGAAAATCGGGTTGATCTTCCATTCCCCAAGCGGCGGTTTGGTAGATGGAACTGGCCCGAACGATGCGGCCCATGCGGCGCGCAATGTGAGCTTGGGCCTCGGCCAATTGCCGAAGCGGATGCCCCTGGTTGCTGCCGAGTCCAATCAAAGCTTTTGCCACTGAGCAAAGGTAGGGGCCGAAGGGCTGATTCTCCCAAGGCATCGAGGCAAGGGGCCCTTCTGTCGAAGGCAGCGCCGATGGCGCTGCCTTCGACTATCTTTGCTGCCCATGAAACGCTTCGGCTTACTCCTGCTTGTTGCCTTGCTAATCAGCAACACTTATGCCCAAACCCGCTTGGACGCCTTCCAAGAAGAAGAGACCGAGTTGTGGGTGATGCGCCGCTATTTGGGCGATCCGCTCAATGCCCGTCATTATACCTTTAAGGGCAACGGTTTGACCCTGATAACCTCAGAAAACCACGCTGAACCCCGCATTCAAACCATGGTAGCTGTGAAAACAGGGTCCAAGAACGACCCCAGCAACAACACCGGTTTGGCCCACTACTTGGAGCATATGCTCTTCAAAGGCACTGACCAATATGGAAGCTTGGATTGGGAAAAGGAAAAGCCGTTGCTCGACCAAATCGATGCCTTATACGAGGTGTACAACAAACAAACGGATCCCGCCCAGCGCAAATTGACCTACCGCGCCATTGATTCCGTCTCGCAATTGGCGGCTCAATGGGGCATTGCCAACGAATTCGATAAAATGTGCCAAGCCTTGGGTGCCCAAGGTACCAACGCCTTCACATCGAATGAAATGACCGTCTACATCAATGACATTCCCTCCAATAGCGTTGAAAAATGGTTGGCCTTGGAAGGCGAGCGTTACCGCAACCCGGTCTTGCGCCTTTTTCACACCGAACTGGAAGCCGTATACGAAGAGAAAAACATCAGCATGGACAGCGATGGGGACCGCGTTTGGGAAACCCTCTATGCTGATTTGTTTCCTCACCACAACTACGGATTGCAAACCACCATTGGCACGGTAGAGCACTTGAAGAATCCCTCTTTGAACGCCATTCGCGATTACTACCATACGTATTATGTTCCCAACAACATGGCCGTTATCATGGCCGGAGATTTGAACCCCGACCAAACCGCTAAGCAAGTATGGGAAGCCTTCTCCTACATGCAGGCCAAAGACGTACCGGTATACGCTTACGGCGCCGAACCCTACCGCAACAGCCCCCGCAGTTACGACGTAGTAGGTCCTGATGCCGAAGACGTGACCATTGGTTTTCGCATTCCAGGAGCAGGCACAGCCGAATTGGCTGCCATCAAACTCATCGATATGCTGCTCAGCAATTCGAGCGCTGGCCTCATTGATTTGAACCTGGTTCAGAAACAAAAGGTGGGTTACGCCTATACCTACGTCGATGAGATGAAGGATTACAGCACCTTCATCATGGGTGCAGGCCCCAACCCGGGCCAATCGCTCGAGCAAGCGCGCGATTTGCTGCTGGGTGAACTCGATAAAATTCGCCGCGGCGATTTCGATACCAGCATGATCCAAGCCATTTTGCTCAACAGCGAAATTGGTCGCATCGCCGGCTACGAGAGCAACGAGAACCGCGCCTACTTTTTGATGTCAGCCTTCGTAAACGGATTGGATTATCGCCAGGCCGCCAACGAACTCGCTGACCAAGCTGAAATCAGTGCCGGTGCCTTGATTGACCTCGCCAACGCCTTGTTAAACCAAGATTACTGCGTGATCTTCAAACGTTTGGGCGAAGCTCCCTCAGAAGCCAAAATAGAAAAACCCGCCATTCACCCAGTTGAATTGAACCGCGACAAACAAAGCGCTTTCCTTCAAAAGTGGATGAGCATGCCCACTCAACCCATTTTGCCTGAATTTGTCAACCTTCAAAAGGAGGTTCAAGTTCAGCAGGCTTACCAAAACCGCGTTCCCTACCTGTACACCCAAAACCGCGACAACCGCTTGTTCAGTTTGACCTTTCGCTATTGGGGCGGCGATTATCTGGACCAAAACACTTCCTTGGCACTGGATTACATGAACTACGCCGGCAGCGAATTGTTCAGCCGCGAAGAATTGTCCAAAGAGCTGTTTCGCTTGGGTTGCGATTTGAGCATGGGAAGCAGCAACCTGTACAGCAGTTTCACCATTAGCGGCCCGAATGAATCCATGGAGCGCGCGTTGATGTTGGTGCAAAAGCTCATCGCTCAACCCGCCGTTGAACCTGAGACCTATTCCAACATGATCGGCCAAATCTTGTTCGATCGAGAAAACGCCAAACGCGATCCCAATGAAATCAACAGCGCCTTGATGAATTACATGCTTTACGGGCCTATCAACCCTTACACCCGCATGTTGAGCGAAGAACAACTCAAGGCCTTGAGCGCTGCAGACATGGTGGCCTCCTTCAAGGCTCTGTTGCAGCGTCCCTTCGAAGTCGCCTACTACGGCCCGGCTGATGCCTCATCGGTTCAAGATATGGTCGAGCGCAACTACCCCATTCCCGCCAGCTTTAGCCCTACCTTGAAAGCCTTCCCGGGCTCGTATGATAAGCCCATGTTTAGCATGCAAACCCCGGTTGAACCCACCGTATACTTCGTGCACTACAACATGGTTCGCGCCCTGATTACCTGGGTTAAAACAGGCGAGCGTTTGCCCATGAGCGAAACCGGCCGCGTCACCTTGTTCAACCAGTATTTTGGTGGCGACATGAGCTCGGTGGTATTCCAAAACATTCGCGAGGCGAAAGCCTTGGCTTACAGCTGCGGGGCCCGCTATAGCGCCAATGCCCAGCTGCCCAACTCTTTATTGGCCCCAAATCCCGATTTGGTCTATGCCCGCATGGGTACCCAGGCCGATAAATTGCCCGACGCCATTCCCGCTATGAACGAGCTGCTCACCGAGTTGCCCTTGAACAACGAGGTGTTGATGGGAGCGCGTCAATCGGTGATCAACCAGTTGTCAACGGCGCGCTTGAGCCGCAGCAGTTTCAACGGAACCTATTGGTCGCTGGAAAGCCAGGGCGCGCAAAGCGAAGATGAATTCACTTGGCCCCGCATGGAAACCTTCACCGAATTAGGCCCCTTGACGATGGACGACTTGAACCAGTTTCACAAGACTTACGTCGCCGGTTCTGCCCAGCACCCCTACAGCATTGGCGTAGTGGGATCCAAGCGCAAGATCAAGAAAAAAGCCCTAGCCCCTTATGGCAAGGTGGTTCCCTTGAAGTTGGAAACCATCTTCGGATACTAAACCAAAAAAGCCCCGACGCGTCGGGGCTTTTTTTATTTCTGTACGAAGGAGTCAGTCATATGAGCGTCAGACATTTGCGTTTTTTGCAACTTGGTCGAAATTCTTTTGCAGAAATCGCAAAACCGCTTGTGGGGTGGCGCTTTTCGCCTAATTTCGCTATGCTTCGTAAAGAACACCCGTATGAAAACACGTCACATTCAACGCATCGCCCTGAGCACCGCCTTGTTGGCCGGCGCCTTCTTGGGCTTGCAAAGCTGCGACCGCGGCTCGGCTCCTGTCAAGCTCAGCGCTCCCAAATTGCCTGCCGTTGTATACGAATACCTGAACGTCAAATTGCCCGGTGGTGGGCTTTTCGATGTCAAAGCCAAAATGTCTGAATTGGCTTTTGGTTTTAGCAACATCGATCCCCGCAACACGGGTGGTTTTGCCCCCAATACCTTGAATGCTGAGTTGGTAGAAAGCATCAACGCCATCAACAACAACAGCGTTCAATTGGGTCGCGTCTTGTTTTACGATCCCCGCTTGTCGATCAACAACACCGTAGCCTGTGCATCTTGCCACAACCAAGCTTTGAGCTTCACTGACAACCAAGCGGTCAGCACTGGCTTTGGCGGTCGCAAGACCACGCGCAATGCCATGGCTTTGGCCACCCCGGTTTTGCATAGCAACATGTTCTGGGATTCACGCGTTCGCGGCACCTTGGAATTGAGCTTGGTTCCTGTGTTCAACCACGTAGAAATGGGTATGGAAGACGGAGCGATGTTGATTCAGAAACTCAATCAAACCGAATTCTACAAAGCCTTGTTTAAAGCAGCCTACGGCGATGAAACCATCACCCAAAAACGCGTCGCTTTGGCCTTGAGCCATTTCATGAACGCCATGGTTAGCCGCAACAGCAAGTTTGACCAAGTCATGGCCACTGATGCCAACGGCAAACCCAACCCCCAGGCTCAATTTAGCGCTTTGGAAAAAATGGGTCACGACCTGTTTTTCTCTGAGCGATTGCGTTGTTCCAAGTGCCACAACGGTGAAAACTTTGCCGCTCCTGATTTGCCAACCCAAAACGACGACCCAGGACCCTATGGCAACCCCACTCCTGACAACCCCAACGCTTCAGCCGGTACAGCCAACATTGGTTTGAACATCACCACGGGCGATGCCGGTCGTATGGATGGCAAATTCCGCATTCCCACCTTGCGCAACATTGAATTGACCGGTCCTTACATGCATGACGGTCGTTTCCAAAGCCTGGACGAAGTGCTGAATCACTACAGCGGCGGGATCCAAAACCACCCCAGCTTGGACGAGAACTTGAAAGGCGCCGACGGCAAAGCCCTCAAAATGAACCTGACTCAAATTGAGAAAGATGCCTTGAAAGCCTTCTTGTTCACCTTGACCGATTACACCTTTATCAGCGATCCCAAGTTCAGCAACCCCTTTGCGAACTAATCGCCTGAAATGACAGCTTGGAAGGCCCGCCCCTGGCGGGCCTTTTTTGTTACCTTCGCATCAACGGCTATGGCTTCGATTCGCATCTTGATTCCCTCTGGCGCCGGGGCTCCCGGTTTTGCCGGTATCGCGCGCTGCTTGCGCGCGGGGTCTGCTGAGCTGCGCATCTTGGCTGGCGACCAAAATCCCCAAGCCTATGGACGCAGTTTGGCCGATGAATTTCGGCTCGTGCCCCCGAGTGATGCCCCTGACTACGCCCAGCAGGTGCTCCAATGGGCCATAGAAGCTCGAGTGGATTTGATTTTTCCCGTCACGACCCGGGAATTGCTGCCTTTGGCAGAGAAGGCCGAGGCGTTTGCCGAGGCCGGCATAGCCCTGCCCATTTCAACGGCAGCTGCTTTGCAAATCGCCCTAGACAAAGGAAAAACCTCAACCAAAGCCCTTGAATTGGGCTTGCCCGTTCCTGAATTCAAACTGGCTCAGAACCGGTACGAAATGGCCGCGGCGGCCCGGGAATTGGGGTATCCGCAGAAACGGGTCTGCTTCAAACCCTGCTTGGGAAACGGTAGCCGCGGGTTTGGCATCATCGATGAACAAGGCCATCACATTCCCTATGGGAGCGAAAAGGCAGGAATTCTACCCCTTCGCTTGGAGGAGTGGATGCCCCGGTGGCCCGAAGAAGGCAACCCGGTTGAGCAAATCGTTGCCGAGTTTTTACCCGGCCGCGAATATTCAAGCGACGCCTTGTTTCAACATGGCCGCTGCTTGGGAGTTTGGGTGCGCAGCCGCGATAAAATGATTGGCGGCATTTCGGTGGCTGGCGAATGCGTCGAACATTCAGGCATCGCACAAGCCTGTCAACAACTGGGAGAATCCCTTCAACTTCACGGTTTGATTGGTTTTCAGCACCGCGAAGACGCTCAAGGCCACGCCAAGCTCATGGAAATCAATCCCCGCGTTCAAGGCACAACCTCGGCTTGGGAAGGCATGGGTCTTAACTTGCCCTGGGCCTTGGTGCAAATGTCGCTGCAGCCTGAACGCCCTCTTGACCTGAACAATCCCCAAAACGGTCAGCGATTTGTGCGTTTTTGGGATGAACGAACGCTGTAATTGGCTATCTTCGTAGCGTCTATGAGCAACCAAAAGCGCAATACCAAAGCTTACTGGGCCCTCTGCATCGTAAGCGGAATCGCCCTCGTTCTATTGACCATGTTCCGCCCCGAGGGCTTCTGGTTGGGTCTGCCCACCTTCTTCGGCGGTTTGGCCATGGCTATGGATTGGGTATAATCTCCCGATTCCCCTACCTTTATCATCCGGCTCAAAACCGGCTAAATGGCATTGACCTGTTATGAACACCAACTGGTTTGATTTTGAAAAAGAAATTGCAGAACTGCACTCCCAGCTGATCAAAGCCCAGGAGACGCACGAGCAAGGAAAGCTCGACATGAGCGATACCATTGAGCACTTGAATAAGAAAATTCACGAGGCTCAAACGACGATTTACAGCCAGCTCAGCGGTTGGCAAAAGGTGCAAATCAGCCGCCACGCAGATCGTCCTTACACCCTGGATTACATCGAAAACATCTGCACCGACTTTGTGGAATTGCATGGCGATCGCCACATCAAAGACGACAAGGCCATCGTAGGCGGTTGGGCCAAAATCGATGGTCAGTCGGTGATGATCATTGGCCAACAAAAGGGCCGCAATACCAAACAGCGTCAAATGCGCAATTTCGGCATGCCCAATCCCGAGGGTTACCGCAAAGCCTTGCGTTTGATGAAGTTGGCTGAAAAGTTCAACCGCCCTGTCATTACCTTGATTGACACCCCTGGTGCCTCACCTGGATTGGAAGCCGAAGAGCGCGGTCAAGGAGAAGCCATTGCGCGCAACCTGCTCGAAATGAGCGTTTTGAATGTGCCCATCATTTGCATTGTCATCGGTGAAGGTGCCTCGGGCGGTGCCCTCGGCATTGGCGTAGGCGACCGCGTATTGATGATGCAGTACACCTGGTACTCGGTCATCAGTCCTGAGTCTTGCTCGAGCATCTTGTGGCGCACCTGGGATAAAAAAGAACTGGCCGCTGACGCATTGAAATTGTCAGCCACTGACATGAAAGGCAATGGCTTGGTTGACGGCATAATCCCCGAGCCCCTCGGCGGTGCCCACCACAACCCCGAAGAGGCTTATGCCAATGTCAAGGCCAACATATTGAGCGAATTGGCCACCCTTAAGGCCATGAGCCCCGAACAATTGGTGAACGAGCGCATCGAGAAATTCTCGTCTATGGGCGTTGTTCGCGAACTCCCTGCTTAAGGGACACCCTGCCATTGCCATGTTGACTACGCCTGTCATTAGCCTGTTTCAAACTCAATTGCCTTTGGTTCAAGGAGGCATGATTTGGTGCAGTTCCTGGCGACTGGCTTCAGCCGTTTCCAACGCCGGTGGCTTGGGCCTCATTGGCTCGGGCAGCATGTACCCTGAGGTCTTGCGCGAGCACATTCAAAAGTGCCAAGCAGCCACTGATAAACCCTTTGGAGTCAACGTTCCCCTCTTGTATCCCAACATTGAGGATCACATGAACATCATCGCTGAACTTGGCGTTAAAATTGTTTTCACCAGCGCCGGCAACCCGGCCACTTGGACCTCCTGGCTCAAGGAGCGCGGCATCACCGTGGTGCACGTGGTCTCCAACAGCAAGTTTGCTTTGAAAGCGGCCCAGGCGGGCGTCGATGCCATTGTGGCTGAAGGTTTTGAAGCGGGCGGGCACAACGGGCGCGAGGAAACGACTACCCTGTGTTTGATTCCCCAGGTTCGCGAGGCGCTCAACTCCGGCGGATACCGTTCTCTGCCTTTAATCGCCGCCGGTGGCGTAGCCAGCGGCGGGGCCATAGCGGCTTGTCTGGCTTTGGGCGCTGACGGGGTTCAGATTGGATCTCTGTTTGCGGCGGCCAAAGAAAGTTCTGCCCATGAGCATTTTAAAAAGGCCATTCTAGAGGCCGGAGACGGAGCCACTCAGCTTACCTTGAAGGAGTTGACTCCCGTACGATTGCTGAAAAACCCTTTTTGGCAAGCCGTTCAAGCGGCTTACGCCCAGGGGGCATCGGCCGAAGAATTAGCCCTTCTACTTGGAAGAGGCCGTGCCAAAAAAGGCATGTTTGAGGGCGACCTGGAAGAAGGGGAGCTGGAAATTGGCCAAGTTTCGGCTCAGATTCACCGCATTGAACCGGTGGCAGATATCATCGCTCGACTGCAAGGCGAATTTCACCAAGCCCGTAAACGTCTGTCTTGAGCCATGCCCGAAAGCGAAAACAGCGATACCTGGAAACTCATCTATACCCGCAGCCGGCAGGAGAAAAAGGTGAGCGATTGGCTGACCAAATACCAAATTGAACATTACTTGCCCCTGATGCGCACCCTGCGCGTATGGTCTGACCGCAAAAAATGGGTCGATATGCCGCTGTTCAACGGTTACATTTTCGTGCACCCCGACTCCAACCAGCGCGACCAAATACTGCCCATTCCCGGGGTGGTGAAATTCATTCGGCACAATGGGGAAGACGCCAAAGTCAGGCCCGAAACCATTGAACTGATTCGCGAATTGCTGGAAAAGGGGTACAACGTATCCCAACTCGATGGCAACGAAGATTTCGGTCCTGGCGACAAGGCCCAGGTACTAGACGGCCCTTGGAAAGGCCAAGAGGTTGAGATTCTGGACTTGGCAGGCGAATCCTATGTTTTGGTGACCTTCGAACACATCGAATACACCCTGAAGGTGCGATTGCCCAAAGAGATTCTCAAAATCACCCAAAAAGGTGACTCCAGTAGCAAAAGCCTCTGGGAACATTTGTAAACCTTCGCGATTGTGCGAAGTGAGCCTAGCCGCAAAGCCTCAATCCATCACCAAACGAATGGTCTCAAAGGCCTCGGCATAGTGGCGGGCTACTTGCACCCCGCGCATGCGCAGCTGAGCGCGCAAGAATTCTTCGTTGGCATAGGGGCGATGGGCCTGGCTGCGGTAACGGGCCAAAGCGGCCACCTTTCGCTGGGCATCTTCTTCTTCTACCACTTCAAAAGCAGCGGTAGAGAAATTCAAGTTGTTCCAGGGCAATTCGTAGCTGAACAAATTGCCAAACTTGAAGGCGCGCAGCGCCTCTTCGGCCATGGTCTTGTGGTCCTGGTGAATGTCGTGCAAGCAGGGCATCAATACCGTATCGGGCTTGAGCTCTTCGCGCAGCTTGATCAGGTCATCGAGAATCTCTTGACGGCGGTAATTGAAAGTGCGCACTTCGTAGCGAAACAGGCGCAGATTTTCTGCGGCAATGCCCAGCTCAGCTGTTGCTTCTTTGACCTCGTGAATCAAAATGTCTTTCGGAAACTCAGGGCGAACGCTCTGTTCGCAGGCGCTGAAAGCGGCATAATGCACTTCTTTGCCTTGGCGAATGAGCTTGGAGACGGTGGCTCCGCAGCCCAATTCACCGTCGTCGGTGTGGGGCGAAAGCAACAAAATGCGGTTTCCGATCATGGCCCTCGAAAATAGTTAAATTTGCCAAAGACCGCGCGAAAACCCGGCTTAGCCCAATATGAGCTCAGGAAAACTCTACCTCGTACCCACTCCCATAGGCAACATGGGCGACATGACCTACCGGGCAGTAGAGGTGCTGCGCTCGGTTGACAAGATTTTGGCCGAAGATACCCGCACCAGCCGGGTGTTGTTAAACCATTATCAAATTGAAACCCGCCTGGAGAGTTTTCATCAGCACAACGAGCACGGGCGCTTGGAAGGCATTTTGCGCGAATTGGAAAACGGGGCTCAGATTGCCCAGATTTCTGATGCGGGAACGCCGGGAATTTCTGATCCAGGCTTTTTGTTGGCGCGAGCCGCAGGCGAGCGCGGCATTGAGATGGAAGTGTTGCCCGGTGCTACGGCCTTTGTGCCGGCCCTGATCAAAAGCGGATTTGCCCTGCACCGCTTCTCTTTCGAAGGTTTTCTTCCACAGAAAAAAGGTCGGCAAACCAAGCTCAAATCATGGGCCGAGGAACCTTCCACCTTGGTGTTTTACGAGAGCCCTCACAAGCTGCTCAAAACCTTGGAGCAAATGATCGAGTTCATGGGCGAGCAGCGCCGGGTGAGTGTATCGCGCGAGCTTACCAAGAAATTTGAAGAGACCGTTACCGGAACCTTAGCTGAAGTTGCGGCCCATTTTCGCAACCGCGCACCCAAAGGGGAATTTGTGGTAGTTTTGGAAGGATTGGACGCCGCAACCCCCAGCGATGAAGACTGAAAAAATCCCCTCCTGGCTGCTACTGTTACTGCCCACCCTGTTGTGGTGGTTGGTTTGGTGCCTAGACGCCGAGGCCCTTCGCTGGGTCAGTACAGCAGCCGCGGCCCTGCAATTGATACCCATGCTCGAGTGGGAACGCCGAATCCAAGATCCTGCCGCTCGTTTTGGCGGCTGGTACCTCATGTTTCTGGGGGCCAACCTCAGCACCACCTGGTGGGTATGGAACTCATCGCCCGTAGGAGCCGTGGCTATGCTCGTGTTAAACAGCTTGTTCATGGTGCTTCCCTTCGCGCTGTACCGACCCATCACCCGCTTTATATATAAAGGTGACCAGAAGCCCGCTGCTGCCCTGCTCATCCTACCCGCACTTTGGTTGATCTACGAATTTGCCCACCACCGATGGGATCTATCTTGGCCCTGGCTCTCTTTGGGTAACGGCTGGGGACGCAACATCTGGATGGCCCAGTGGTATGAGATCACGGGAACCCTGGGCGGATCAGCCTGGGTATGGCTGCTGAATCTATGGATCTTTCGCGGCCGGCGCCAGCCGGCCGCTACCGCCCTCGCCGGCCTCGCTGCGCTCGGCATAGTCCTCTCCTATAGAACAGAACCCCAAGAAGGCACAGCCCTTCAAGTCACCGTACTTCAACCCAATTACGACCCTTGGAACGAGAAATTCAACCGCAGCCCTGAAGTCCTCAACGAAGACATGGCCTTGCTGGCCGAATCGGCGATTGACCCCAATAGCGACTGGCTCCTATTGCCCGAAACCGCTCTCACCGGCTGGATCGAACCTCAATACCGGGAAACCGATCCCCAAATTCGCTTTTGGCGCTCTTGCCTCAAGCGATTCGACTGGCCAACAGACCTGCAAATCCTGAGCGGGGCCCAGACCGTTGATTGGTACCAATCGGCCGAAAAACCGCTTCCTGCCGCGCGCCCTGCGGGCGCGCTCAAAGACGCCCCCGAAGGAGTGGTGCGCGATTGGTACATTCCCCACAACTCAGCCATCTACTTTGCAGACCGCGACAGCTCCCAACTCTACCACAAAAGCAAACTCGTACCCGGCACCGAGCAACTGCCCTTTGTCCAGGTACTGCCCTTCTTGGAAAGCTTAGCCATCAGCCTTGATGAGAATTCGAGCACCGGTACCCTGGGAAAGAACCCGCAAGCCCAGGCCCTGGGAAAAGAGCACAAAGTTGCGCCCATCATCTGCTACGAGAGCATATACGGCGATTACGTGCGCGATTTTGTCCATGACGGGGCCGAGTGGTTGGCAGTTGTAACCAACGATGCTTGGTGGGGCTTCACCGATGGGCATAGGCAGCACTTTGACTTCAGTCGCCTTCGCGCCATCGAACAGCGCCAATGGGTGGCCCGCTCTGCCAATACCGGCATTAGCGGGTTTATCGATCCCCTGGGCCGGGTCGTTCAGGCCAGCGAATACAATACCCGAGACGCCCTCACCCAAACCTTGTACGCCCATCCCTCGAACACCTTGTACAATCGCTTGGGAGACGCCTTCTGGTTGCTCCTATTTCTGCTTGCATTCATCACGGCTGCCTTGCTTCCGCGCCAATCCAAGTAGAATTTGGATTGCAGCTGATCAAGAGATGATTTCCCTCTTTTCCCGGTCTTAGTAGACCCCCTTCAACTCTGGTACAAATCTGGCACCCTGGACCCGACCACAGGACATCGCTTGCACTTCTATTCTCAGCGAAACACGCGCCCTATCAACCAGAGGCTAAGGGCCAAGCCCAAACTCAAGGTACCCATGAGCAATAGGGTGGGTGCCCCTTGAAGCTGAAAGACTTTAAACGCTACGCTGAGTGCCAGCAAGACCAAAGCCCCCACGAACGAATACCGCATGGCTTTCTTCATGTCCCGAAGGTAATTCATTCTTCCGGCGCATTATTTGAAAACATGAATTGTTTCATGTTTTGTTGCATTTTTCAAAAAAGTAGCTGCACAAAATGCGCACCCCTTGAAAAATTGCAAGATTTTATTTCATTGATTTTCAATTATTTATGGTTTTTTCAAAAAATTCTCTGAAAATTTTTGGGGGGATATACCCCCTTTTGGTGCTTACATATTCGGAACGACAGTTCACACAGCAACAAAAAACAAAACAGCACCAAAAAGTAAAAAATTAAAAATATATAAATATGAAAAACTCAATCAAATCCCTCGTCCTGATCTCTGCAGTGTCTATGGCTTTTGCCTCTTGCGAAAAAGAAGCTTTGGTTTCCAATCCTGCATCGTCATCAAACGCATCCAATGCCAATGTCGACTTGAACATGGATTGGTCAGCCAACGCCGCTAACGGCATCTCCAATGCCTACAGCACCACCACCGGCCCCGTAACCGATTATACCTTGGACGGTTACTTGAAGGTCACTGAAATCCACTACACGTCTGGAGTACCCACGCTGATTCAGACCGTGTACGATGACACCGCCAAAGTTTCTCTTTTGGTGGAGCGTTCTGAAATCAACCCCAACTTCTACAAGTCACGCTTCCAGTTCATCCAAGGCCAGGTAGGCGCGATCTGCCCCGAGTTAGACTTATTCCCCATCGTAGAAGAAGCAGACAGTTTGCAGTACTCCATGGGCTTGTTCAAGCGCAAAATAGAAGCCCCTGCCATGATCTCTCAAACGGTAACCTTGCAGGCCAGCAGCCAAAACTTGATGCAAGACATCTACTTGGGAAAGGTTAGCGCCCAGTTCCGCATCATGGATGGCAGCAGCTTGCTCAAGACCGTGGCCATCGAATTCATGGGTGCCAACAAGTAAAGCACCCCCATCTTAACCCTGATAAAGTCCCGAGTCATCGGGACTTTTTTTGTGCGTATAGGCCCGTGAAAAAATTAACTAATTATAAATACTTAAAATGCTTGTTTTTATTTGAAATTTTTGCGAAAAAAAATGGTCATAGGTTCAATTTTTTGCAAAAAATTTCGGTTCTAATTCATTGAAATTCTATTGTTTGAATTTTTTTCAAAAATTTTCAAATTTATTTGGGGGATAAGGCCCGGTTTTGTGCTTTAGCCTATAGAACATTCACGTACCACATTCAAAAACAAACAAAACCATGAAAGCTGCATCCATTTTCACCTTGATCTTCGTCACCTTCGCCTTCGGCGCTTGCCAAAAAGAGAATACTTCCACTTTGGAAGGAGACAAAGCCTTGCTGAGCGGAAAAACCATCTGCACCAACAGTACCCGGCGCGTACAGACCCCCTACAACCAGTCTAACTTCATGATCCAAAACGTAGACTGGAACCAAAGCCAGGTGGAATTCGAATCTCACGTTTTCCACTTCCAACCCGGCGGTACCTTGGTCGACATCGATGGTATCCAATACTACAGCATCGTCGATAGCTACGGCAAATTGATTGCCTTCCAAAACGCTGAAGAAATCATCCCTGCTGGATTGCGCATGAAAGCCAACCGTTCTTTCGACATCTATTTCTTAGAGGGCGACTTCCCGACTACGGTCATTCAATTCGGCAACGAAACCTTCTAATCACCCCTCGGATGCAGCCGATAAGCCTCGATCACTCGGGGCTTTTTTTATTGTACATACCAAAGGCTTTGGTTAAGGAAAGGTGCAGGTGGCTACCTTTGTTCCATGCCGCGTTCACGCATTTTGGTTACGGGTGGCTTGGGATTCATCGGTTCCCACACCGCTGTTTGTTTGCACGAAGCCGGGTACGAACCCATCTTGCTCGACAACCTATCGAATTCTCGCCTATCGGCGCTCGATGGCATTTCCCAACTCATCGGTTATAGACCCACCTTCATTCAAGGGGACGTTTGCGATGTCCAGTTGCTCGAGCGCATTTTTCAAGAACAGGCCATCGAGGCTACCATTCACTTCGCCGCCTTCAAAGCCGTTGGGGAAAGTGTGGCTGAGCCCCTGAAGTATTACCAAAACAACATGGGCGGGCTTTTGTCCCTGCTCGAGGTGATGCAGAAGAGCGGCAAAAACAAGGTGGTCTTCTCCAGCTCTTGCACCGTGTATGGCGAACCCGATCAAGTTCCCGTCACCGAATCTTCTCCCACCAAAGAAGCCGAAAGCCCTTATGGGGCCACCAAGCAAATGGGCGAGCGTGTATTGCGCGACAACGCGTGGGCTGAAGTGCAATGCCTGCGCTATTTCAATCCCATCGGGGCTCATCCCAGCGCCTTGATTGGTGAACTGCCACTGGGCGTTCCCAACAACCTGATTCCCTATCTCACCCAGACCGTAGCCGGCATACGCCCTGAACTCACGGTATTCGGCGGCGATTACAATACGCCAGACGGCACTTGCATTCGCGACTACATCCACGTCATGGACCTAGCCGAAGCCCATGTAGTGTGCGTCGAGCGCTTGCTGCAAAGAAAGGCCGAAGATCGTTTTGAGGTCTTCAACATCGGCACTGGAAACGGATATTCGGTGCTCGAGGTCATTGAAACCTTTCATAAGGTCAATGGCTTGCCCATACCTCATCGAATTGGCCCACGCCGAGAAGGCGACATTGTCCAAATATGGGCCGACACCCAACGCGTGGGCCGCGTTTTGGGATGGAAAACCCGCCGAGACCTGGAAGAAATGCTGCGCGATGCTTGGAACTGGCAGCAACATCTTGGCAACTAGTCCTTTGTGAGCCCCATTCACATATTTGTGTGGATTAAGTAAGGTTTTCCACAAAGTTTTGCACACTAGACATACGTGTAGGTATATTTGTTCACTCTATGAACAACACTACGCGCGCCAAAATTCTGCAACGCTGCTTCGAAGCCATTGCTGAGAAAGGGTTTGAGACCTTGAGAACCGACAAGGAAATCGCCCGTTTGAAGATCACCAAAGGTGCGTTTTACCATTATTTCCCCAACAAACTGGAACTGGGTTATGCCGTCATTGACGAAATCATGTTGCCCCAGTATTTGAAGCGTTGGGAGGTGTTGGAAGGTCGCCAGCAAGGAGTAGCCGCCGCGATATTGTCCATCATAGACAAAGAAAAAACTGAAGCCTCTGACAAAAGCATCGCCAAAGGCGACGTGTTGGCCAATCTCATGATTGAAATGAGCCATGCAGACACCACCTTTCGAGAGAAACTTGAAAATGTGCTCGAGGCTCAGGTGAAGATCATCCAAAAAGCCTTGCTCGCCGGCAAAGCCGCCGGAGAAATCAAATCCAGCATGGACGCTCGCTCCATGGCATACAGCCTCATCGGTTCCTTGCACGGTTGTTATGCCATCGCCAAGACACGCGCCTCTCGCGACGTGTTTACGCTGATGATGAGCAACTTGCAACGCCAACTCAGCGACTCGGTCTTCGAGCCTGTGATGGCTTAATTTATTCTTAAAAGGACCTACCCCACCTTAGTGACCACACCTGCCTCTAGGCGGTATGTTTCACCGCTCCCAGGACAGGTGGCTGAGCCCTCTGAATCAAATTCAAGACGCTCGCCGAATTCACTCATCCAGCCCATCTGACGGGCGGGATTTCCCACAACCAGGGCATAGGCGGGAACAGTTTTGGTGACCACGGCACCCGCGCCGATGAACGCGAAGGCCCCGATATCATGGCCGCAGACGATGGTGGCATTGGCCCCTATGGAAGCGCCACGGCCCACATGGGTGCGAGCGTATTCGCCGCGGCGATTTACCGCAGACCGAGGATTGGTGACATTGGTAAAGACCATAGAAGGGCCTAAGAATACTTCTTCGTCGCAGCTTACCCCTTCGTAGATGGATACGTTGTTTTGCACTTTGCACAATCGACCCAGTTTCACGCCGGGAGATATCACCACGTTTTGGCCAATGTTGCAGTTTTCGCCAATTTCAGCCCCAGGCATGATGTGGCTGAAATGCCAAATTTTGGTTCCAGACCCAATCTGGGCGCCTTCGTCAATGACGGCTGTCTCGTGTGCGAAAAAGTCAGGCATGCCACAAACTTACGAAAAGCTCAGGCCAAATCTTGAGCCGCTTCAAAGCGGGGAGCCGCGGACCCATCAAGCGAAGGGTTCAATCGGCGGCGCATCCAAGCCACATCGATCCATCGGCCTTGCTTCTGACCCGCATCGGGATAAGTCACAAAGGGCTCATAGCCCATTTTAGCATGGAAATTTACACTGGCCTGGTTCGGCAGACTGATGACCGCATACGCCCAAACAAAGCCCCTGGCTTGAAGCTGGGCGAGCAAAGGCTCGTATAAGGCTGAACCCAGGCCCGGCTGATTGACATAGACCGAAGTCTCTACCGCCCATTGGTAGGCAATGCGCTCTCGGTGGCTGGCGGCATAGGCGTATCCGGCGATAAGGCCCTCTGATTCGGCCACCAAAAAGGGAAAGCGCGAAGCAATGCCATTCAACCTCTCGGTAAACGATTCCAACGTGGGCAGTTCGGTCTCAAAGGTGACCGCTCCGCTCAAAACAAAGGGCCCATAGATGGCCAGAATGCCAGCGGCATCTGACGACCTATAGGCCCTGATATGTGTGTTTTGTGGGATCACAAAACGAGCTGTTATGAATTAACGTACGTCCATTTCCTCGAGCAAGTAGCCCGCTCCGCCGAGTTTGTCGACGATGAACATCACGTAGCGAATGTCAACTGAAATGGTGCGCTGCACCTCTGGCAAGAAAGCAAAGTCAGAGGAAATGGCTTCCCAGTTTCCGTCAAAGGCAATGCCGATCAACTCGCCCTTGCCATTGATCACGGGGCTACCGGAGTTACCGCCGGTGATGTCGTTGTTGGACAAGAAGCAGGTGTGCAATTCGCCGTCTTTGGCGGCATAGCGACCGAAATCTTTGTTCTTGATCAAGGTCATCAAGGCATCAGGAGCATCAAACTCGAAATCAGCAGGCACAAACTTTTCGTTGATGCCGCGTGAAGTGGTGAAGTAGCTGTAGCTAACGGCATCGCGAGCCTCGTAACTCTTGATGGTTCCGTAGCTCAAACGCATGGTGGCGTTGGCATCGGGGGCAAACACCTGGTCACCGGCCATTTGGATTTGAGCGCTCATGAACAAACGCGTAGCGCGGTCGATTTTCTCGTTGATGCTGCTGTACATGCCGCCCAAGCCGTTGGGGTCGCGCAGCGCGTTGTAGTAGTCGCGAACGATCACGAACAACAGGTCTTTGGTCAAAGCTTTGGCGCTAGGCTTAGCCAAGAAGGCCGTGTATTTTTCTTTGGAGCTGAAGATGGATTTGGCCCACAAAGCAGCAGCCATCGCTTTGTAATCGCGCTTGTATTTGGTAGCCATGTCCAACAAAGAGGCAGGCAAATAGCTGGGATCCAAGTCTTCGACCAAGTGCTTGAGCACCTGCTCCAACACGGCTTGCTCGATGGGACCATAAAACTCGGCGAACGCTTCATCAGCGCCGGCTGCCATTTGAGAGGCCATCATTTTGGCTTGCTCTGCTTGAGTCTTATCGGCCAAGGCTGTGGCCAATCCGCTGGCGCGCAAGGCGAGCAACATGGCCTGAGAGTTGGCGATTCCGTCTTGCAAATACACTTGGAACAGACCCACTTTGTTCAATTGAGCATAGGCTTCGTCGAACAAACCGGTCACGTCGCCGTAAACCTCAGTCT
>Ga0222714_10002772_pt1 | contig 18288 bp, 18 predicted proteins | sample C33_3DmetaG_FD_165048 | JGI IMG/M metagenome (GOLD analysis project Ga0222714, IMG submission 165048) | Estuarine water microbial communities from San Francisco Bay, California, United States - C33_3D | ecosystem: Environmental > Aquatic > Marine > Unclassified | place: USA: California...
CGGTCGACGCGGCATCATTAGACGTCGCCGTTGCCGAAGTCACGCTGCCTTCCTTCAGCGACCTATCAACGCTGTTCGCGGAAGCCGAGGCCACGCGGCCGGACCTGCGGCGGGCCGATGCGGAAATCCGCATGGCCACGGCTGCGGCACGCCAGGCGTCGTCCGTGTGGTGGCCTCAGGTGGCTGCGCAGGCCGGCATCGAATGGAACGGGATCACCGCCGGCGACCGCGCACGGTCGTGGATCGTCGGTGGGGAGGTGCGGTGGTCGGTCTCGCTCTCCGGCGCTGACCGTGCCCGCGTGCAGGCGGCATCCCATGCGCGGTCTGGTGCCGAGCTGATGCGTCAGGACCTGCGAGCAGCCGTCCAGGTGGAAATACTCACGGCGGTGCGCCAGCTTGAGGCCGCCGGTGCGCGTGTGGCTGTTGGCGCCGAGTCCGTCGCCCAGGCCACGGAACGCGCACGTGTGGTGCGCAATCGGTATGACGCGGGCCTTGCGTCAATGACCGACGTACTCGCGGCGTCGAGTGCGTTGCTGGATGCCGAGGCGCGGCACACGGCGGCCCGGGTTGATGTCTTGAACGCACACGCGGAATTGCGACGCTCCCTCGGGCGGTCGCTGTTTGCCGGACCTGAAGGTCCGGCCTCCACTTGGTAAGGCTTCGGTGAGGATAACGATGACGACGACGAAGGTGATGGTTCTCGGTCTGCTGGTGGCCGTGAGCGCGGCCGCGTGTGGTGGTGATACCGTCCGCACGCCCGAGGCTGATGGTGGGACGCCGATGGTCGTGACAATCGACACGGCCGCGCTGACACCGTTCGCAGACTCGTTTGAGGCCGGGGGCACGATGGTGGCTCGGCAGACGGCGATCATCTCCAGCCGCGTGCTGGCGCCTGTGCTGCGGGTCGCTGTGCAGCCCGGTGTTCTGGTGCGCCGCGGTCAGGTGCTCGTGGAGCTTGATGCCGCGAACATGATCGCGAGTGCGGCCGGCGCCACGTCGTCGCTCGAAGCCGCCCGGGCCTCGGCACGCGCTGCCGAGTCGGAACAGGCCGCCGCTGAGGCTGGCCTTGCCCTCGCACGCGCCACCCACACACGCATCGCCAGGTTGCATCAGGACCGGTCGGCGACAGCGCAGGAACTGGATGAGGCCCTCTCCGGGCTGCGACAGGCCGAGGCGCGGCTGGCCGCGGTGACCGCACAGGTGGAAGCGGGCAAGCGGTCGGTCGATGCAGCCACAGCCGGCGCTGAGGTGGCGACCATCACCCGCGGTTGGGCGACGCTGACGGCGCCGTTCGACGGCCGCGTCGTGGCGCGCCATGTGGACCCCGGCACCACGGTGGGCCCGGGCCAGCCCCTCGTCACCATTGAAGCGACCGGCGCACAGTCCGGCCTGCAGATGGACGTGCGTATGGATGCCACGCGAGCGGCAGGACTCTCGCTCGGCCAACCGGCCGAGATTCGGGTGGAGACCGGCGCCATCTCTGACTGGACACCTGCCCGTATCACCAAGATCGCCCGCGTCGATCCCGCATCACACAGCTTTGTTGTCACGCTGGAACCCGTGTCACCGATGACGACCGGCGGTTCCGGCTACTTTGGCCGCGCGCGATTTGCCGGTGCGGCCCGCGAACGTCTGACCGTACCCCAGACGGCCATTGTGTCGCGTGGCCAGCTGTCGTTTGTGTATGTCGTGAGCGCAGACACGCACGCGCGCCTGCGGATCATCTCTGCGGGTGCGACACGTGACGGTCGCGTCGAAGTGTTGTCCGGGCTGTCGGCGGGTGATCGCGTGGTGGTCGATCCCCCGGCGACACTGGCTGACGGCCAGAAGGTGCGGCCATGAGCCATCCCACGGGCATGGCCGGGCACCTGGCTGCGGCCTTCATCCGGTCGAAGCTGACGCCCCTGCTGATCATTTCGTCGATTCTGCTGGGGGCGTGGGCCGTGATCGCGCTGCCGCGTGAAGAAGAGCCGCAGATCATCGTCCCGATGATTGATGTCTTTGTTGATCTGCCTGGCGCGTCGCCCTCGGAAATCGAGCAGCGGATTACGCGCCCGCTGGAACAGCGGTTGTGGGAGGTGCCGGGCCTCGAATACCTGTATTCCACATCGAGCCCGGGCCGCTCCATGTTGATTGCCCGGTTCCTGGTCGGGGAAGACGAAGAGCGCGCGCTCGTGCGGCTGAATCAAAAACTCGACGCGGCGGCCGGCATCCTGCCCGCCGGCGCCTCGAAGCCCCTCGTGCAGGCGCGGTCGATTGATGACGTGCCGGTCATGGCCTTTACGTTGTGGGGTCCCGGGTATGACGCCGCCCAGTTGCGGCTCATCGGCGCGCAGTTGCGCGACACACTGAAAGAAGTACCCGACACGTCGGAGATCACCGTAATTGGCGGACAGCCACGCCAGGTGACGATTGAGCTCGATCCGCCGGCGCTCGAGGCACGGGGACTGGACCCGCTCCGCGTGCAGGCGGCACTCGCGCGCTCCAACGTCCGCACGTCAGGTGCGACCGTCGTCGCCGGCAACGAAGCCACAATCGTCGAGGCCGGCAACTGGCCGGGCACGGTGGAGGCGCTGCGCGATCTGGTGGTCGGTGACGCCTCGGGCGTGCCCGTGCGGCTGGGCGATGTGGCGGCGGTGATCGACGGCGGCGCCGAGCCCTCGGACTTCGTCGCGTTCCATGCCAGCGCCACCGCGTCGCACCCGGCGGTGACGCTGGCCATCGCCAAGCGGAAGGGGACCAACGCCATCGACCTGACCACGCGTCTGCAGCAGAAGGTGGATTCGTTGCGCGGCTACCTTTTGCCGGCGGATCTCAACGTCACGGTCACACGCGACTACGGCGACACGGCCGCGCACAAGTCCAACGAGCTCCTGTTTCACATGGTGCTGGCCGTCATCTCGGTCTCGCTGTTGATGTGGTTCGCACTTGGACGCAGGGAGTCGCTCGTGGTGCTCACCGCGATTCCCGTCACGCTGGCGTTGACCCTCTTCGTGTTTTATCTCTATGGGTACACGCTGAATCGCATCACGCTGTTCGCGCTCATCTTTTCAATCGGCATCCTTGTGGACGACGCGATTGTCGTCGTCGAAAACATCGTGCGTCATCTGCGTCTGGCGCGCGTCAAGGACGCCCTCGATCACGTCGTGATTCGCGCCGTGGATGAAGTCGGCAACCCGACCATTCTGGCCACGCTGACGGTGGTGGGCGCGATTCTGCCGATGGCGTTTGTCGGTGGCCTGATGGGTCCCTACATGCGGCCCATCCCGATCGGGGCGACGGCCGCGATGTTGTTTTCGCTGGTCGTGGCGTTCATCGTGACGCCCTGGGCCGCCGTGCGTCTGCTGGGCGGCAGCGGAGGCCATCATGACGAACAAGAAGACCGTCTCACGCTGCTGTATCGGGTCGTGATGCGCCGGATGATCGAAAGCGCCAAGGTCCGCTGGGCGTTCCTGGCCAGTGTCGCCGCGTTGTTGCTTGTGTCGGTGGCATTCATCCCACTGGGGTGGGTGAAGGTCAAGATGCTGCCGTTCGACAACAAGAGCGAGTTGCAGGTTGTCATTCGGATGCCTGACGCCACCCCGCTCGAAGCCACGGCGCGGGCGGCGGAATCGCTGGCGGAAGCCAGTCTCCGGGACCCGGCGGTGGTTGGCGCCCAGAGTTATGTCGGCACGGCCTCGCCGTACACGTTCAACGGCCTGGTGCGGCACTACTTCCTGCGGCAAGCGCCGAATCTGGCCGATGTCCAGCTGCAGCTCCTGCCGAAGGAAGACCGGGACGAACAGAGCCACGCGATTGCCACGCGCCTGCGCGATCAGTTGGTGCCGCTGGCGCGGTCAGTCGGTGCCGAAATTCAGGTGGTGGAGGTGCCGCCGGGACCGCCGGTGCTCCAGACCATCGTGGCGGAAGTTTACGGACCCGACGCCGCGCTCCGCCAGACCCTCGCCCGGGACGTGCGCACCGTGTTCGAGCAGACACCGGGTGTGGTTGATGTGGACTGGTACGTCGAGTCCGATCGTCCAAAGGTGCAGCTGACGGTGGATGCCGACAAGGCCGCCGCGAGCGGGCTGTCCGCGACTGAAGTGGCGTCGGTGGTGCGCATGGCCGGCGCGGGGGCGCCCGCCGGACTGTTGCACGATCCCCGCGCGCGGGAGGCCGTGCCCGTCATGATGCGGCTGCCCCAGGCGCAACGCGGCTCACTCGACACTCTGTCATCAATCCGTCTGCAGGGCCGCCTGCCGGTGTCGGTCGGTGAACTGACGCAGGCCACCGCCGGCCTCGAGGCACAGAGCATCTACCACAAGAACCTGCTGCCCGTGACCTACGTGACCGCCGATGTCGCAGGCGTGGTTGAAAGCCCGGTCTACGCGATCCTGCAGATGAACGAATCGCTGGCGAATGTGAAGGTGCCGAACGGAGCGCCCGTCGAGATCTTCAATGCCGTGCAGCCGGAGAACAGCGCGCAGTATGCGATGAAGTGGGATGGGGAGTGGCACATCACCATTGAGGTGTTCCGGGATCTCGGCATTGCATTCGCCGCCGTCCTCGTCCTCATCTACATTCTGGTCGTCGGCTGGTTTCAGTCATTCAAGACGCCGCTGACGATCATGATGGCCATCCCGTTTTCGCTCGTCGGCATTCTCCCGGCACACGCCCTTGGTGGCGCGTTCTTCACGGCGACCTCAATGATCGGGTTCATCGCGGGCGCGGGCATTGTCGTGCGCAATTCAATCATTCTGGTGGACTTCATTGAGTTGCGACTCAAGGACGGCATGTCCCTCGCAGAAGCGGTCATTGATGCGGGGGCCGTGCGCTTCCGGCCGATGGCGCTGACCGCTGCGGCGGTGGTTGTCGGCGCGGCCGTCATTCTGGCCGATCCGATTTTTCAGGGACTCGCCATCTCACTGATGGCCGGCGAAGTCGCGTCACTGTTCCTCTCCCGGATGACGGTGCCGGTTGTGTATTACATGTCTGCCCGCACGTAGGGCCGCCTGGGTTTAAGGCGGCCAATCTTCGGAGCACAAGGGCTTCAGCCCTTGTGAGGTTGGGTGGGGTTGGGTGAGGTTGGGTGGTGTCATGACGATTCAACGAATTCTTGTTCCCGTGGATTTTGGCGAGGCCTCGGCCGCGGCGATTGCACTGGCCGGCACGCTGGCCGATGGATGCGGCGCGTCGCTGACGCTGCTGCACGCGGAGGCCGTCGAGGCCCCGGTGTATTTCACCCGCGATCAGGTCGACGCGCTTGCAGCCGAGCGGAGGCAGCGTCAGGAGCAGGCGCGGAAGTACCTTGCCACGTATGGACACAAGTACACCGAGGCACCCTTCCTGGCGGAAATCGCGATGCGCTCGCCGATCGACGCGATTCGGGAGGCCGCCGGCGACGCGGACCTTGTGGTGATGGGCACCCACGGCCGTTCAGGTCCGAAATTGTGGTGGCTGGGGTCTGTCGCCGAACGAGTGCTCCGTGATCTGACGACGCCGGTGCTGATTGCGCATGCGCAGGATGCCACACACCCGCCGTTGACGAGTCTGGCCGTGTACGCGGCGCCCGGACTGACCGGACAGAACGCGCTTGCGCTGGCGATGCGGATCGGGCAGGCCGTGAAGGCCGAGGTGCATGACCGCCGTACCGCGGCGGCGGTGCCGGACGAGATGTTCCGCGATGCCTCGATGGTCGTCGTGGCGGAACCGTGGGTCCACGACCGTGCATGGCGGACCACAGTCGGGGAGCCGCTGATCCGCCTGGGCCGCGGCCCCGTGTTGTTTGTGCCAGAACGTGCGTAGGCGTCCGGGTACGCAGGGCCGCCTGGGTTTGAGGCGGCCAATCTTCCGGGCACAAGGGATTCAGCCCTTGTGAGGCTGGGTGAGGTGTCTTATGAAACTTGAAGCGATGTTGCGAATGATTGCGGGTGGGTTTGTGATGGCCAGTGTGCTGGCCGGAATGTACGTCGATGTCCGGTTCCTCTGGGTCACGTTGTTCGTCGGCGCGAACCTGTTCCAGTCCGCATTTACGAACTGGTGCCCGATGATTGCGTTCCTCAAGAAAGCCGGCGTCCGCAGCTGAGCGGCCCGGCAGGCGGGCGGTTGGGCGCATTAGACTATTCCCATGTCCACGTCTGCCCTCCGGTATGCCCGGCAGGTCCTGCTGCCGGAGTTTGGTGCTGAGGGGCAGCGCAGGCTCGCGGAGGCGCGAATTCTGCTCGTGGGTGTCGGTGGTCTCGGATCCCCGGCTGCGTTGTACCTGGCGGCGGCGGGTGTCGGCACGTTGGGACTCGTCGACTACGACGTTGTCGACGAAACCAATCTTCACCGGCAGATCATCCACGGCACACCGGATGTCGGGCGGCCGAAACTCGCATCGGCTGCCGATCGTCTCGCCGCCGTCAATCCGCTCGTTCATCTTGAGCTGCACGACGCGGCGTTTGACGCCTCGACCGCGCGCCGGCTGGTCGACGCGTACGACATCGTGATTGACGGTAGCGACAATTTTCCGACGCGGTACCTGGTAAACGATGCGTGTGTACTGACCGGCACGCCGAATGTGTACGGCAGCATCTTCCGCTTCGAGGGGCAGGCGTCGGTGTTTGCCGCCGGCGCGGGACCCTGTTATCGCTGCCTGCATCCCGAACCGCCGCCCGCCGGATTGATTCCCAATTGCGCGGAGGCCGGCGTGTTGGGCGTGCTGCCGGGCATCATCGGCACCATTCAGGCGACTGAAGCCATCAAACTCATCACAGGCATGGGCGAACCACTGGTCGGCCGCCTGCTGCTGTATGACGCACTACGGATGAAATTCCGCGACATCACACTGGCTCGCGATCCCGACTGCCCCGTGTGTGGCGATGCGCCAACAATCACCACGCTGGTCGCTTACGATCAGGTGTGCGAGACGGAGACTCCCATGAAAGATGAAATGACAGTTGACGAGTTGCAGCAGTGGCGCACGACCGGCCACCCTCATATGTTGATTGACGTGCGCGAACCGTTTGAGCATGCGTCGGCGAATATTCCGGGTGCGACGCTCATCCCGATGGGGGAGGTCATGGCGCAGCTCGCGGCACTGCCGACCGATCGAACCGTGGTGGTGCAGTGTCAGTCCGGTGGACGGAGTGCGCGCGTGACGGCCGCGCTGCGCGCCAAGGGCTATGACGCTGTCAATCTCGTCGGCGGGATTCAGGCCTGGAAGCGCGCCGGGTACTAGCGCGGCGTCTGGTCGGACCTGGTGCGCACCACCGGGCGGTCGTTGCCATTGGCGCGGCCGGAGCCGGAGTGCGCGCGCCGCAGCCCCTCGGGCGTCGGCATGTACTTGGCGAACGGGATATCAAACTGGGCGCTGGTGGGCCCGGTGAGAGGGTCCTCAAAGTCCACAGCCGGCGCATCGGCGGGCCACAACCCGAACGCCGCAGCCGCCGCGGCCCACGGTCCCACTGCCGATCAGGACCCGCCGGATACTCACGATGCCGCAAAGTCTAGCAGTATCCTAGGGTGTGACTTCCAACGACGACGATTTCGCGGCACTCTTTGAAGCCTCCATCCAGTCCAGGCGGTTTGAACGCGGCCAGACCATCGAGGGCACCATCGTGGCCATCGGGCCCGAGGTGGCGTTCGTGAACGTCGGCGGCAAGGGCGAAGCCACCATCGATCTTGTCGAACTGCAGGATGAAGACGGCGACGTCGAGGTGCACGTGGGCGACCGCATTCAGGCGGTGGTTGTGTCCACAAGTGGCGGGCTCGTCCTCTCGCGGCGACTCGCGCTCGGGGCGGCCAACGCCGGACAGCTGGAGGATGCGTTCCGGGCCGGTTTGCCCGTTGAAGGCAAGGTCGAGAAGGCCACCAAGGGCGGCCTCGAAGTGCGTATCGCGCGTCAGCGCGCGTTCTGCCCGATGTCGCAAATCGATACCATCCGCACCGAGGACGCGACCGTGCACGAGGGCCGCGTGTATGCCTTCCGCATCATCGAGTACAGGGATGGCGGCGAAAAGTTCGTGGTGTCGCGCCGCGCACTGCTCGAGGAAGAACAGAAGACAAAATCCGTCGAAGTGCGCAAATCCATCGTCGTAGGCGCGGTCATCACGGGGCGTGTGGTGTCGGTGCGTGACTTTGGCGCGTTCGTGGATCTCGGCGCGGGTGTGCAGGGGTTGTTGCACGTCTCAGAAATGGCGTGGGCGCGTGTCTCCAAGGCGGAAGACGTCGTGAAGCCCGGCGACGAAGTCACCGTCAAGGTGCTGCGTGTCGATGACGTGACGCAGCAGATTGCGTTGGGGTTGAAGCAGTTGAGTGCGGATCCGTGGGCGGCCATTCTGGACACCTATGCCATCGGCCAGGTGTGTGAAGGGCGCGTGACGCGTGTGGCTGACTTCGGCGCGTTCGTCGAGTTGGAGCCGGGGGTGGAGGCCCTCGCGCACATGTCCACGTTTGCGCCGACCGGCCGCGCGGGCGGCTGGTCCAAGTCGATCACGGTCGGCATGGCTGGGGCCTTCGAAGTGCTCAGTATCGATCCCGACAAGAAGCGCATTGGTGTTGCGCTGGTCGAGGCGGGATCCGCGAAGGGCAGCGAGGTCGCGTCCGCGTCCGGGGGCGCCACGCAGACCCGGACAGGGATCGTGCCCGGCGCCCGGGTGACAGGCAAGGTCGATCGTCACGAGACGTTCGGCGTGTTCGTGTTCCTCGCGCCGGGTCGCACAGGTTTGATGCCGCTGAGTGAGACCGGCGTTGAGAAGGGGGCCGACATCAAGAAGGTGTTCCCCGTCGGCAGCGACGTTGACGTCATCGTCCTTGAGGCCGACCCGCAGGGGCGCCGCATCCGTGTGAGTCACAAGGCGATTGAAGCCGCGGCGGAAGCGGCCGAAGTGCGCGAGTACAAGGAGCGAGCGGAGGTGGCGCAGTCGGGGTCCTTTGGCGGGTCGCTTGCGGACAAACTGCGCGGAGCACTGAAGCGTTAGCCCGGGGTTTCGAGCACCAGGCTCGACACCGAGTGTTATTTAGTAAGACCGTTCTCATCAACCACTTAGCCCCACCGCTCCGGTTGCTACATCGGACGGGTACCGGTAAGATGGACTCGTTCGGTCGGACATCGTGTGTCCCGTCCTGAGCCCCTCCCGCTCAGCCCGTCCGCCGACACCGTGAGGCTTGTGATGTTGCGCCTTTCCAAAAAGACCGACTACGCCCTGCTGGCCATGCGCCACCTGGCCGCGAACGCCGATCGCGGTGCCGTGTCTTCGCGTGAACTTGCCGAAACCTACGATATTCCGGCCGAACTGCTCGCCAAGGTGCTGCAAAAACTGGTACGGGGCAAGCTGTTGGAGTCCCAGCAGGGCATTCGCGGAGGTTATGCGCTGGCCAAGCCCGCCGCCGCCATGTCGGTGGCCGACGTGATCCAGGCCGTGGACGGACCGCTGATGGTCACCGCGTGTTCAGATACGGACCACAGCTGCGACCAGTACGCCAAGTGCAACATTCGCGATCCCCTCTGGCGCATCAAGGACCGCATCGTCGCCACCCTGGCCGCGACGTCGGTGGCGGAGCTTGCGGCCGAGATGCCGACACCGATGCCGCCGCTCGAACCGGGGACGATGCCCCTGCAGATGGTGAAGCGATCATGATTGCCGTCACGCCGACTGCGGCGAGCCAGATCCAGAAGCTGCTGGCGAAACGCGACGACGCGAGTGGGCTGCGCGTCGGCATTAAAGCCGGCGGCTGTTCCGGATTCGAGTACGTGTTCGAGTGGGAAGCCGCGCCGAAGGAACAGGACCTCGTGTTCGAAGGCCCTGATGGCGTGAAGGTGTGGGTGGATCCCCGCAGCCATCGTCTGCTCGACGGCACGACGCTCGACTACGACACCAGTCTTGTGAGCCGGGGTTTCATTTTCCAGAACCCGCATGCCAAGCAGACCTGTGGCTGCGGAACGAGTTTTTCAGTATGAGCACTTCCGAAGAAACCATCGAACAACTCGCGACGCGCGAGTACAAATACGGCTTCGAGACGATCCTCGAGACCGACACCTTCCCGCCAGGGCTGAACGAAGACGTCGTGCGCGCGTTGTCGGCGAAGAAGGAGGAACCCGAGTGGTTGCTTGAGTTCCGCCTGAAGTCCTTCCGCGCGTGGCAGCAGATGGTCGAGCCGACGTGGCACAACCTGTCGATTGAACCCATCGACTATCAGGCCCTGAGCTACTACTCCGCGCCCAAGGCCAGGCCGCAACTTGCGAGCATGGACGAGGTGGATCCGGAAGTCCGCCGGACGTTTGAGAAGCTGGGCATTCCACTCGAAGAGCAGAAGCTGCTGGCCAACGTCGCCGTGGACGCGGTGTTCGACAGCGTGTCGGTGGGCACCACCTTCAGGAAGAAGCTCGCCGAGATGGGCGTCATCTTCTGCTCGTTTTCCGAAGCGGTGAAGGACTATCCGGAACTGGTGAAGCAGTACCTCGGGTCGGTGGTGCCGTACACGGATAATTTCTACGCCACCCTGAACTCGGCCGTGTTCAGCGACGGGTCATTTGTGTACATCCCGAAGGGCGTGAAGTGCCCGATGGAGCTGTCCACCTACTTCCGAATCAATGCCAAGAACACCGGACAGTTTGAACGGACGCTCATCGTCGCCGACGAGGGCTCACACGTGAGTTATCTCGAAGGGTGCACCGCGCCGATGCGTGATGAGCACCAGCTCCACGCGGCCGTCGTCGAGTTGGTCGCCCTCGATCGGGCGGTCATCAAGTATTCGACGATTCAGAACTGGTATCCCGGCGACAAGGACGGCAAGGGCGGCATCTACAACTTCGTGACCAAACGCGGCAAGGCCATGCGCGATGCGAAGATTACGTGGACCCAGGTTGAGACCGGTTCGGCGATTACGTGGAAGTATCCGAGCTGCATCCTGCAGGGCGACAACTCCGTGGGCGAGTTCTATTCGGTCGCGACCACGAACAACCGTCAGCAGGCCGACACGGGCACGAAGATGATCCATCTGGGGAAAAACACCCGGAGCACGATTGTGTCGAAGGGCATTTCCGCCGGGCTCGGGCAGAACACGTACCGGGGCGCGGTGAAGATCGGCAAGAACGCGCACGGCGCGCGCAACTACTCGCAGTGCGACTCGTTGCTGATCGGCGACAAGTGCGGCGCGCATACGTTCCCGTATCTCGAAATCAAGAACACGACGGCCATGGTCGAGCACGAAGCCTCGACCTCGAAGATCGGTGAAGACCAGATCTTCTATTGCCGGCAGCGCGGTATCTCCACGGAGGATGCCGTGAACATGATCGTGAGCGGCTTCTGCAAGGAAGTGTTCCGCGAACTCCCGATGGAGTTCGCCGTGGAAGCCCAGAAACTTCTCTCAATCAGTCTCGAAGGTAGTGTGGGTTAGTCATGTTGCTAGAAATCACCGATCTCCGCGTCAGGGCCGAGGACAAAGACATTCTCAAGGGCCTCAATCTCTCGGTAAACCCCGGCGAAGTGCACGCCATCATGGGGCCCAACGGCTCCGGCAAGAGCACACTCGCCCGCATTCTCTCGGGCCACCCCGGCTACGAGGCGACCGGTGGGTCGGTGACCTACGACGGCAAGGACCTGCTCGACATGGATCCCGAGGAACGCGCGTGTGAAGGCGTCTTCATGGCGTTCCAGTATCCGGTGGAGATTCCCGGTGTGAACAACCAGTACTTCCTGAAGGCGGCCGTCAATGCCGTACGGAAGTACAAGGGCCAGGAACAGCTCGACGCGATCGAGTTCATCCAGCTGATCAAGGAGAAGGCCAAGCTCCTCGAGATGGATCAATCGATGCTGAATCGTGCTGTGAATGAAGGGTTCTCGGGCGGTGAAAAGAAGCGCAACGAAATCTTCCAGATGGCGGTGCTCGAGCCGAAGCTGGCCATCCTTGATGAAACGGACTCCGGGCTCGACATCGACGCGCTTCGTATCGTGGCCAACGGCGTCAATGCGCTGCGCAGCCCCGACCGCGCCATCATCGTGGTGACGCACTACCAGCGGCTGCTCGACTACATCGTGCCCGACTTCGTGCATGTGCTGAGCGGCGGGAAGATCGTCCGGTCCGGCGGCAAGGAGCTTGCCCTTGAGCTTGAGGCCAAGGGCTACGGCTGGATCGATGACGTTGTCGGAGCGCAGGCGTAGTCATGTCCCAGGTGGCAGAACGACACGGTACGTTCGTTGACGCGTTCGAGGCGTTCCGCGCCGCGCCGGCCTTCGGGCCCGAGTGGCTGCGCACGGCCCGGGCGGCGGCGTTCGGCCGCTTCCTCGAGCAGGGATTTCCGACAACGAAGGACGAAGAGTGGAAGTTCACGAACGTCGCGCCGATCGCGCAGACCGAGTGGCGGGCAACCCCCGCACGGGTGACCCTCCTCAACCAGAGCCTGCCGGAGGGCGTCACCATCTCGACCCTGCAGGAGGCCTGGGCGTCGCAGCCGCCGCACGAGGGGCCGAGCCTGAAGAGTGATCACCCCTTCGTATTGCTGAACACCGCTTTTTTTGAAGACGGCCTCTTCATTCACATCGCTCCGAAGGCCATCGTCACCGAACCCATTCATATCGTGTGTGTCGCGGAGCCCGGTGCGACGCCGGCGATGGTCGCCCCGAGGATCTTCGTGGTCGTGGGGGAGCAGGCACAGGTGTCAATCGTGGAGCGGTACGAGGGACGTGAAGGCCAGCCGGTGCTGACGACCGCCGTCACTGAATTCCTTGTCGGGCCGGGCGCGGTGGTGGACCACGTCAAGGTGCAGCAGGAAGCGTCGTCGACGTTCCATCTCGCCAGCACGTTTGTGCACCTGCATCGCGCGAGCACGTTTACGTCACACGCGATTACGTTCGGGGGCCGGATTGCCCGGAACGACATCTCGGCGACTCTGGCCGGGGAGGGCGCGGAGTGCACCCTGAACGGGCTGTATGTCGCCGACGGCGACACGCTGGTAGACACGCACACGACCATTGACCACGCCCAGCCGCATTGTCCCAGCCACGAGGTCTACAAGGGCATCCTGGCCGGCAACGCCAAAGGTGTGTTCAACGGCAAGATCATCGTGCGTCCGGACGCACAGAAGACCGATGCCAAACAGACGAACAAGGCGCTGTTGCTCTCAGGCGACGCCACCATCAACACCAAGCCGCAGCTCGAGATCTTTGCCGATGACGTGAAGTGCACCCACGGCGCAACGGTGGGGCAGCTCGACGACGACCAGATGTTCTATCTGCGGGCCCGTGGTATTGCGCTGGCTGATGCGCGCAACATCCTGATTCACGCGTTCGCCAGCGATGTGCTGAACGGCATCAGGCTTGACGCCATTCGTGAAGAGCTTGAGGTGGCGCTGGTCCGGAAGCTCCACTTGCCCGAATGACACCCATGGCCTCCGACACCACGGTTGTGCCGGCGATGTTCGACGTCGCGGCCGTTCGTGCGCAGTTTCCGGCCCTGCACCAGCAGGTGCACGGAAAGCCGCTCGTGTATCTCGACAACGCCGCGACGACGCAGAAGCCACAGGTTGTCATTGATGCGCTTCGGCACTATTACGAGCGCGACAACGCGAACGTCCATCGAGGGGTTCATGCGCTGAGCGAGCGGGCCACCGCGGCGTTTGAGGGCGCCCGGAAATCAGTGCAGCGATTTCTCAATGCCCGGTCCGAGCGGGAGGTCATCTTTACCAGGAATGCCACGGAAAGCATCAACCTTGTGGCGAGGGCCTGGGGTGATTGGGCGCTGAAGGCCGGCGACGAGGTGCTCATCACAGCGCTCGAGCATCACTCAAACATCGTGCCGTGGCAGCAGGCCTGCGCGCGCACGGGGGCCGTGCTGAAAGTGGCGCCGATTGATGACGCCGGTGACGTGGTGATGGACGAGTTCGCGCGTCTGGTGTCGTCACGCACGAAGATGGTGGCGGTGAGTCACCTGTCGAATGCGCTCGGCACGATCAACCCTGTGGAGGAGATGGTCGCCCTTGCGCGCGAAGCCGGTGCAGCCGTGCTCATTGACGGATCGCAGGCGGCGTACCACATGGCGGTGGATGTCCAGGCACTCGACCCCGACTTCTACGTGTTCACCGGGCACAAGGTCTATGGCCCGACAGGGATTGGTGTGTTGTACGGACGCGAGTCCGTCCTGAGCGCGATGCCGCCCTTTATGGGTGGCGGCGACATGATCAGTTCCGTGACGTTCGAGAAGAGCGAGTGGAACGAACTGCCGTACAAATTCGAGGCCGGCACGCCGAACATTGCCGACGCAATTGCGCTCGCGACCGCGATCGAATTCGTGTGCTCCATCGGCTTCGCGGCCATTGGCGCGCACGAGACGACGCTGCTCGACTACGGCACGCGCCGGCTGCAGGAAGTTCCGGGCGTGACCCTCATCGGTACCGCCAGGCGGAAGGCCAGTGTGTTGTCGTTTGTCATGGCCGACATCCACCCGCACGACATCGGCACGATCGTGGACCGGGAGGGCGTGGCGATTCGCACGGGCCACCACTGTGCGCAGCCGGTCATGGACCGCTTCGGCATTCCGGCGACGGCTCGGGCGTCGCTGGCGATGTACAACACAACAGACGACATTGATGCATTGGTGCTGGCGCTCGTCCGGGTGCGCCAGTTGATGGGATAGGGGACCGCATGTTTTCGTTTCTGTCAGATCTCACCGGCAAGAAGGAAGAGGCTGTGACCACACCCACGCCATCCACACCCTCCACGCCACCTGCGCCGGAGTCTCCCTTCTCGCCCCCCAAGGCCTGGAACGCCGAACCGATGGCGGCGCCAAGGCCGGAGACTGCCCACGACGCTCTGGTGGTCGGTCCGCCCGACACGGACCTGACCGCCGCGCTGCAGGGCAAAATCATCGAGGCGATCAAGACGGTGTATGACCCGGAGATTCCGGTCGACATCTACGAGCTTGGCCTGATCTACGACGTCATCGTGGACGCCAGCCGGAACGTGCTGATCAACATGACCCTGACGAGTCCGGCGTGTCCCTCGGCGCAGCAGCTTCCGGTGGAAGTGCGCAACAAGGTGAAGGCCCTGCCGGAGGTGGCCGATGCGAAGGTCGAGATTGTGTGGGAGCCGGCCTGGGGCAAGGAACGCATGTCCGAAGCGGCGAAACTCACGCTGGGATTCTTCTGATGCAGGATCTCCACGACCTCTATCAGGAGGTCATTCTCGATCACAACAAGCGGCCGCGGAATTTCGGCCCCCTGCCCGACGCCACGCAATCGGCGAAAGGGCATAACCCGCTCTGCGGCGACAAACTGACCCTGTCGTTGAAGATCAGCGACGGCCGCATCGAGAAGGTGGCGTTCGAAGGTTCGGGATGTGCCATCTCAAAAGCGTCCGCGTCGCTCATGACCGACGCCGTCAAGGGTCAGACGATCGATGACGCGATCCGTCTGTTCGATCTGTTCCACCAGATGGTCACGACCCCCATCGATCAGCCAATCGACGAAGACGCGGTCGGCAAGCTGGCCGTGCTCGGTGGCGTGCGTGAGTTTCCGGCGCGCGTGAAGTGCGCCTCGCTCTCCTGGCACACGCTCAAGGCGGCGCTGACAAACACTGCCGAGCCGGCGAAGACTGAGTAGTCAGTATCCCCAGGGTGCCGGCGGTGACGGCACGGTCTTTGTCAGGTCGAACTCCACGCGGAACATCCGGCCGGGGCGGGAGAGTTCATAGGCGAACATGCGGCCCGGATGCACTTCCATCGCCCAGGTGTTGGTGTTGGACACCGTGCGGTTGGTGCGGGTGAACAAATCGATTGAGAACTGATCGACCGGGAACTCCTGACGGGTTGCCGTGCCGTCCGCCGTGCTGTCGCCCCCGTACTGCGTGAGTTCGTCCTCTGTGCCGTCCTGGTGGCGATGGTCATGCTTGAGGCGGATGCGACCACCCTGCAGCGTCAGCACCCAGGTGCGTGACCGGTCCTCGCCCACGTGGAAGGGCACCAGGACACGCCCGGGTTCACAGGTGCGCACGTGCATCACCAGGGTCTGCCCCTCGAACGCATCATTGGGTTGTACGGGGTCGTTGGCGACGATGCGTCCGCCATAGGCGTTGCCGCACATTGCGGCAATCGCCGACAGGAACTGGGCCGCCGGCGGCGCGGGCGCCCCGCTCGCGCACGCGGTCGCCAGTAATCCCAGAGTCGTCGCCGCCAGGGTTCTGAGTGTCATGCGGGATTATGGACCGGAAGTGTGATGTTTCCCTTAATCCCATAGAATTGGAACTCATGTCGCGACCGCCTGTGTACCTTGACTACCACGCCACCACCCCGGTTGATCCGAGGGTGCTGGAGGTGATGCTCCCGTACTTTTCCGAGACCTTCGGAAACCCGGCCTCGTCGAGCCATGCGTGGGGGTGGAAGGCGCAGGAGGCGGTCGAAGAGGCGCGCCGGCGGGTGGCGGCGCTCATCGGGGCGTCGGCGCGAGAGGTCATCTTCACCAGCGGAGCCACCGAGTCCAACAACTGGGCGATCAAGGGCGTGGCAGCCGCGGCGCCGGCCGGCAAGCGCCATCTGGTCTGTTCGTCGATTGAGCACAAGTGTGTGCTCGAAGTCAGCAAGGCGCTGGAACAGTCCGGGTGGTCCCTCACGGTCGTGCCGGTCCTGCGAGACGGGCGTGTCGACATGCAGGCGCTGGCCGCCGCCGTGACGGACGAGACGGCGCTCGTCAGCATCATGGTGGCGAACAATGAGATTGGCGTGTTGCAGCCAATGGCCGACATTGCCGCCATTGCCCACGCCAAAGGCGCGCTGGTGCACACCGATGCCGCGCAGGCGGTCGGAAAAGTTCCGGTCGACGTGACCGCGATGGGTGTGGACCTGTTGTCGCTGACGGCTCACAAGATGTACGGCCCGAAGGGATGCGGGGCGCTGTACGTGAAACGCAAGACCCCCGTCTCGCCCCTGATTGTTGGTGGTGGCCAGGAGCGCGGGTTCCGCTCCGGCACCCTGAACGTCCCCGGCATTGTCGGCCTCGGATACGCGTGTCATCTGGATCGCCTCGAGATGGCCGAAGAGACCTCGAGGCTTCGCAGACAGCGGGACCGGCTGCTGGCCGGCCTGCGTGAGAAGGCCGGCGGAGTGATCGTGAACGGGTCGCTCGAACATCGGTTGCCGCACAACCTGCACGTGGCATTTGAGGGTGTGGACGGCGAGTCGCTCATCATCGGTGTCGGCGATATCGCGGTCTCGTCCGGCTCCGCCTGCAGTTCCGCGTCGTCCACGCCGTCGCATGTGCTTCGCGCGCTGTTGGGGGAGGCGCCTGTCCCCGGTGCGACGATCCGGTTTGGCCTCGGACGATTCACGACGGATGCGGATGTGGACTACGCGACAGAGAAGTTCGCCGCGGTGGTGAAGCGGCTGCGGGGGACCGCGACCTGATGTCCGATGCCCAGACGTCAGGATCGGGCCGCGAGACGCGGCTGTTGCTGCTGGTGATTGTGGTGGCGGTGACGATGCTCCTGATCCTGGCGCAGTTCCGGTATCCGGCGCCCGACCCCGCAGTGGCGGCGCCTGTGGCCGGGCCGATCGAACGACTGGCCGCCCGGGCCACGTTCGAGGAACTCGCCCTCATCATGGCGGACGTCGCAGCCCGTGTGCAGCCCGCACTGACGATTCTGCAGATCGAGCGGGTGCCGCCGCCTGTGGTCCGTCCGCGTCGCGACGCCTCACCGCCCGTGTCCGTGCCGCCCGAACGGCGGTCCATCACCGCATTGCGGGTCGATGCCGATCTGGCCATTGCCTATCTGCCTGAGGGATTCCGCGTCGTGGCAGATTCAGACGGCGGCGGCGCCGTTGAAGATGAGGCTCGCCGGCTGGTGCTCGCCCGCGTTGAGGCCCTGCCATTTGCGCCGGCTGGTCCGGTCGCGACGATCAGTGGACCGGGGTATCTGGCGGTTTTTGAAGGTGCGCGCGGGGGGCCGGCGGTGCGGCCCCTTTTTGTCGGCCGCGTGGATGAACTTGACGATCCACGGTGGACGATGCCGGTGCTGGCGGTGGGCGGAGACCCGCAGCTGAATCCCGGTGCGTTTGTCTACGCCCTGGATGGCCGCCTGGTCGGGATGACGATCCCGGATGCGTCCGGCGTCGCGATTGTGCGGACCCCAGCGTTGCTGGCCGCCGTGGAGGCCCTCCGCATCCGATGAGCGATCACCGCCGCCGGGAACTGGGCGGGCCCGATCCGATTGACCGGCGCCTCGGGAGAGTACCGCCGTCGCCGCTTCGCTGGCTGGTTTCCCTGCTGCGCACGCGCTCGGCGCTCGGTCTGGCGCCATCCCTGACTCCGGCTGTGATCTTCATGCCGCTCGGGTTCCT
>Ga0222714_10002773_pt1 | contig 18286 bp, 22 predicted proteins | sample C33_3DmetaG_FD_165048 | JGI IMG/M metagenome (GOLD analysis project Ga0222714, IMG submission 165048) | Estuarine water microbial communities from San Francisco Bay, California, United States - C33_3D | ecosystem: Environmental > Aquatic > Marine > Unclassified | place: USA: California...
CAGGAGCCGGATCACGTTGTTGGCGGCGGGCACGGTGAGGACTTCGGCGGCGTAGCCTGCCTTGATCATGTCGGTGTTGGGCACCTTGCATTTGATGCCGAGCATCAGGCCCACGCCGGTGACGCTTTCGAAGACATCTGGATGGGCGGCCACGAGGGCTTCGAGGCGCTGGCGGAAGAGGCCGGCCTTGCGGTTCACGTCGGCGAGGAAGGCGTCGTCGGCCACGAGGTCCATCACGCGGCCGCCGACGGCGCAGGCGAGCGGGTTGCCGCCATAGGTCGAGCCGTGGGAGCCTGCGGTCATGCCGGAGGCGGCGTCTTCGGTGGCGAGGACCGCGCCGAGGGGGAAGCCGCCACCGATGCCCTTGGCGACCATCATGATATCGGGGGTGACGCCGGCCCATTCATGGGCGAAGAGCTTGCCGGTGCGGCCCATGCCGCATTGGACCTCGTCGAGGATCAGGTGAATGCCGTTCGTGTCGCAGAGGTCACGCAGGCCCTTGAGGCATTGGTCGGGCAGCGGGCGGATGCCGCCTTCGCCCTGCACCGGCTCGATCAGGATGGCGGCGACATCGGGCTGGGCCGCGGCCTCGCGCAGCGCGTCATGGTCGCCCCAGGCGAGGTGGACGAAGCCCGGCAGGAGGGGGCCGAAGCCTTTGGTCATTTTCTCCGATCCGGCGGCGGCGATGCCGGCCGAGGAGCGGCCGTGGAACGACCCTTCGAACGTGATGATCCTGACCCGCTCGGGGTGGCCCTTCTCGTAGTGATACTTGCGCGTCATCTTGACGGCGAGTTCGCAGGCCTCGGTGCCGGAGTTGGTGAAGAACGCGGTATCGGCAAAGGTCGCCTCGACCAGCTTGTCGGCCAGCGCCTGCTGGGCCGGAATCTGATAGAGGTTGGAAGTATGCCAGAGCGCGTTGGCCTGCTCGGTCAGCGTCTTGACCAGCTCGGGATTGGCATGCCCCAGCGCATTCACCGCGATACCCGCGCCGAGATCGAGAAACCGTCGGCCGTCTGCCTCGATCAACCAGGAGCCGATCCCTTTGACGAAGGTCAAGGGCGCGCGGTTATAGGTCGGCAGCAGCGAGGGGATCATCACATGGTCCTTCTTGGTGAAGCCCGATAGGTGCCGCAGGGGCAGGGGCGAGTCAATTCAATTGGGAGGACAGACGAGGCGCAAAGCGTCGCGCCCGCGGATCAGCGGGTGCTTCGGAGGTCGAATCGGCGGCCTTTGTGCGTCATGGGGATCGTTTACGCGATCCGCGCCGGCAAGAAAAGTCGGCCTAGGGTTTTAGGCGATAGCCGATGCGGAACCAGCGCCAGCAGAGCACCAGAACGGCCAGCGCCGCGCCTGAGGCGATGGTGATGCCAAGCGCGGGCGCGCTGTCGGAGACGCCGATCATGCCGTAGCGGACGCCGTCGATGATATAGAAGAAAGGATTGGCGTGGCTCATCGTCTGCATCGGGGCCGGCAGGGCCGTGATGGAATAGAAGGTGCCGGAAAGAAACGACAGGGGCGTGACGACGAAGTTGGTGATCGCCGAGAGCTGATCGAACTTGTTGGCGAAGATTGCAGCAACGATACCGAGCGCACCCATGAAGACCGAGCCGGCGACGACAAAGGCCAGCGTCCAGAGCGGATGGGCGATGCCGACGCCAAGGAAGGCCCAGGCGCCAAGGGCAATCACCACCGCAACGATCATGCCACGGGCCACGGCGCCGGCAATATAGCCGGCCACCAGCTCGAGCGGGCTGAGAGGCGGCATCAGCGTGTCGACGATATTGCCCTGCACCTTGGCCGAGGTCAGGGAGGAGGAGGTATTGGCGAAGGCATTTTGGATCACCGTCATCGTCAGGATGCCGGGGGCGAGGAAATGCATGAACGGCACGCCCATCACATCGCCCCGGCCCCTGCCGATGGCGATGGTGAAAATCAGAAGGAAAAGCCCCGCGTTGATGAGCGGCGCCATGATCGTCTGGCTCCAGACATTCAAAAAGCGCATCACCTCGCGGCGCGCCAGAGTATATGTGCCAAGCCAGTTGACCCGACCGAACCGGCGGACGCCCATCCCCTGCGCTGTGTTCATCTGCCCACTCCTTCGGTTCACAAAACGAATCGACCGCTTGTATCCCGCGTTCCCATGCTTAGAATAGGGGGCTGACCCGAGTACTTGGCCGGATACGCCCCAGTTGGCCCCGCCCTTTAGCCGAAGGAATGTAGGATGTCGTGGACCGACGAGCGCGTCGAGCTCTTGAAGAAGATGTGGACCGAAGGCCAATCGGCCAGCCAGATCGCCAAGGAACTTGGCGGCGTGACCCGCAATGCGGTGATCGGCAAGGTGCATCGCCTTGGCCTGTCGAACCGCGCCGGCGCAAGCGCCGCGCCCTCGGCTCCGGCCGCCAGCGCCACCAAGCCTGTGGCCAAGGACAAGCCGGCCGCCCCGTCCGCACCCAAGGCCGCGCGCCCCGAGCCGAAGGCCGCCGCCAAAGAAAAGCCTGCCGCAAATGCCGAAAGCCCCGCGGTCGAGACCGACGCCATCCCGATGAGCGCCGCGCGCCGCGCCATCATCCCGGCCGGCCAACCGCTGCCGCCGCAGCCCTCGGCCAACGAGATCAGCCCCGAAGCGCTTGCCAAGGTCTCCGAGGTGGAAAAGACCGCCAAGAAGCTGACGCTCATGGAGCTCACCGAGAAAACCTGCAAATGGCCCGTGGGCGATCCGGCGACCGACAATTTCTGGTTTTGCGGGCTGCCCGTGCAACAGGGCAAGCCCTATTGCGAGGCCCATGTCGGCGTGGCCTTCCAGCCGATGAGCGCCCGCCGCGACCGGCGGCGTTGAGAAGGCGGGCTTTCGCCCCCATGTCGCAGAACCCGCCCAACCTCCGCCCCGACCTTGCGCCGCGCGCGCTGATCTCCGATGCCCCGCGCCCCGGACAGCCGACCATCGGCATGGTCTCGCTCGGCTGCCCCAAGGCACTTGTCGACAGCGAACGCATCCTGACGCGCCTGCGCGCCGAGGGCTATGCGATCTCGCCCGATTACGCGGGCGCTGATGCGGTGATAGTCAACACCTGCGGGTTTCTGGATAGCGCCAAGGCCGAAAGCCTTGAAGCCATCGGCGAGGCGCTGGCGGAAAACGGCAAGGTGATCGTCACCGGCTGCCTCGGTGCCGAGCCCGAGTTCATCACCGGCGCGCACCCTTTGGTGCTGGCGGTGACAGGCCCCCAGCAATACGAGCAGGTGCTCGATGCCGTGCATGGCGCGGTGCCCCCCAGCCCCGATCCGTTCATCGACCTGCTGCCGGCCTCGGGCGTCTCGCTCACGCCGCGGCATTATAGCTATCTCAAGATTTCCGAAGGCTGCAATCACCGCTGCAAGTTCTGCATCATCCCCGACATGCGCGGCCGTCTGGCAAGCCGCCCCGCCCATGCGGTGATCCGCGAGGCGGAAAAGCTGGTCGAGGCGGGGGTGAAGGAGCTTCTGGTCATCAGCCAGGATACATCGGCCTATGGCGTTGATATAAAACACAAAGAGGATCGCGGCCACCGCGCCCACATCACCGATCTTGCCCGCGATCTGGGCTCGCTCGGCGCTTGGGTGCGGCTGCACTATGTCTACCCCTACCCCCACGTGCGAAACCTGATCCCGCTGATGGCCGAAGGGCTGATCCTGCCCTACCTCGATATTCCCTTCCAGCACGCCCACCCCGAAACGCTGCGGCGCATGGCCCGCCCCGCCGCCGCCGCCAAGACGCTGGACGAAATCGCCGCCTGGCGCCGCGACTGCCCCGACATCACCCTGCGCTCGACCTTCATCGTCGGCTATCCGGGCGAGACCGAAGAGGAATTCCGGACACTGCTTGACTGGATGGACGAGGCCCAACTCGATCGCGTCGGCTGCTTCCAGTATGAAAACGTCGCAGGCGCCCGCTCCAACGACCTGCCAGATCATGTCCCCGACGAGATCAAGCAAGAGCGCTGGGATCGCTTTATGGAAAAAGCGCAAGCAATTTCAGAGGCGAAACTGGCCGCAAAGGTTGGAAAACTGATAGACGTGATCATCGACGAGATCGACGAAGACGGCATCGCCACCTGCCGCACAAAGGGCGATGCGCCGGAAATCGACGGCAACCTCTTCATCGACGAAGGCACCGAGGGCCTCTCGGTCGGCCAGATCGTCACCGTCGAGGTCGACGAGGCGGGGGAGTATGATCTGTGGGGACGGCTCCTCGCCTGATCCCTTCTTTTGGCCCCAAATACTCCGGGGGTGAGGCCCAAAGGGCCGAGGGGGCAGCGCCCCCTGACAGCGGTTGATTTTTGCGCCAAAGAAGCCAATCATGCCGCCATGAAACGCCTCATCCCCTTTGCCGCCCTTCTCCTCCTCACCGCCTGCGCCACGGCGCCATTGGCGATCGAAGGCTCGCGCGGGTTCTTCTGGGGGTTCTTCGATGGCGCGGTTGCGCCCATCGCCTTCATCATCAGCTGGTTTTCGGATCAGGTCGGCATCTACGGCGTGCCCAATTCGGGCGGCTGGTATGATTTCGGCTTCCTCTTGGGCCTGACAAGCTGGGCTGGCGGCGGCGAGGCCGCCCGCAGACGCCGCCGCTGGAACTGAGCGGGTAGATTTCCCAAAAAACCACCTGAGACTGCGTTAGAATGCCGCAACCGGGCTCGCTCAAGAGACCCGGAGACAGGGGGACTATTCATGAATATTTCCAGGAACTTCATATTGGCCGGTGTGGCCTATCTGCTTGTCGGTATCTCGTTCGGCATCTACATGGGCTCGTCTGGCGATCACAGCTATGCGCCGCTTCACGCCCACATCAACCTGCTCGGCTTCACGCTGATGACCGTGTTTGGCGTGCTCTACCGGGTCTTTCCCGAAACTGGCCTGTCCAGCCTTGCCCGCGCGCATTTCTGGCTGCATCTGGTCGGCTCGATCCTCATGCTTGGCACGCTTTTTCTGTGGTTCTCCAAGCGCATCGGCGAGGAAGCGATGTTTCCGGTCATGCCCATCGCCGAGGTCATGATCTTTGTCGGTATCGTGCTCTACGCCTACAACGTCTTCAAGAACCTGAAGTAGATCAGGCACCTGTGCCAAGATAAATCCTGACCGCTTCGGCCATATGGCGGAAGCGGTCGCCGCCAAGGTGTCTGCCGCCAAACCAGCGCGTCACGCACACGACATGGCCGACAAGACCCTCGCGCTCGAGACTCCGCAGGATCACAAGTCCTGCTCCGGCCTCGCCGTCATCGTTCTTCAGCGGCCCGTCAGGCAAGAGAACAGCCCAGCTGTTGTGCGTCGCTTTGGAAAATTTCTTGTTGCGGCAAAGAGACTTGATGAAATCCTTCACATCCTCGACCGAAGACACATCCGCGCCCGACACCGCATAGCGCGAGCCACGGTCGGATATGACGTTTTCGAGGATCCGCATGGGCGGACCCTGCCATCAGTGTCAGCCCGCCTCAAGCCTTGGCGTTCGACAACCGCTCAAGAAGATCGCGGTTGCGGCAATAGGCTGGCGCTTCCTCGGCGCCTGCGTGGCTCTCCATCCAGTGGGCGCATTCCTCGGCGCCCTCGCAGGTCGTGCAGCGGATCACGGCGGTGCGGTAGTCAGCGGCGCTCAGCCGGTGGTCCGCCACAGCCTCGCGCAGATCGGCGCCGACCGTATCGGCCATCTGCTCCATGAGGCCCGCGTGGTGGGCGACTTTTTTCACTCCAAACATCGAACTCTCCTGTTTCCCTGGGGTCAGGATCGCGCCAACCGGCGGCCCGCGCCTTGATCCTGATCAACCCGTGCAGACCATGACCCACGTCAAAGCGCAGCGACCGGAAACCTGATAGGGAGGGCAGAATGCACAAAGGAGCCCCTGATGAGCCAAACCGCCGACCAGCCTGCCGCGATCGACGAAACCAGCGCCCACGATGCACCCAAACTGGACAGGGCAAGCTATGAGGCCGAGAAAGCCAAGCTCCAGTCCGAGCTCTTGAAGGTCCAGCACTGGGCGCAGGAGACAGGGCAAAAATTCGTTCTTTTGTTCGAGGGGCGCGATGCGGCTGGCAAGGGCGGCATGATCAAACGCTATATGGAGCACCTCAATCCCCGCGCCGCCCGGGTGGTCGCGCTCAACAAACCCACGCCCGAGGAAAAGGGCCAGTGGTTCTTCCAGCGCTACATCCAGCACCTGCCGACGAGCGGCGAAATGGTTTTCTACGACCGCAGCTGGTATAACCGCGCGGGCGTCGAGCGGGTCATGGGGTTTTGCGAGCCGAACGAGTATCTCGAGTTCATGCGCGAGGCGCCGGAACTTGAACGGATGTTCGTCCGCTCTGGCCTGCGGCTCTACAAATACTGGTTTTCCGTCACACAAGACGAGCAGCGGCGGCGGTTCCTCTCGCGCGAAACCGACCCCCTCAAGCGCTGGAAGCTCTCGCCCATCGACAAGGCGAGCCTCGACCGCTGGGACGATTACACCGAAGCAAAAGAGGCCATGTTCTTTTATACCGACACCGCCGACGCCCCCAGGACGGTGATCAAGTCAAACGACAAGAAACGGGCAAGGCTCAACTGCATGCGCCATTTCGTGTCGACCCTCGACTATCCCGACAAAGACCCGGACATCGCCTTGCCACCCGACCCCGAGATCGTCGGCCCGGCTGCCAGGGTGATCCACCGCGACGATCACATCCTTGGAAAGGCGCTCCACCCCGATATTCGCCACGTCAAGAACGGCGGCAAGAACGGCGGCGGCGCCTAGCTGCGGGCGACAAGTCCGAAGATGATGCAGATCCAGGCAGCGAGCACGGCAAGACCCATGATCGCCACAGCGGCGCTTCCGGCGTCCTTGGCTTGCCGCGCGCGGTCGCGCTTTTCGGTCGAGATATCGTCGACCACCCGTTCGATGGCGGTGTTCAAGCATTCGGCCGCCAGCACCATGATCCCGCCCATCAGAAGGACGCCGCGCTCAAGGCCGGTGAGCGGAAGGATGAACGCCAGAAGAGCCGATGCCACGTTCAACACGATCCATTGATGGAGCGAATGTTCCGTCTTCCAGACATGAACGAATCCGGCCGTCGACCAGATCACCCGCAGCTTGAACCTGTCCCATTCCCTTCGGATCATGCCCGCCTCCACGCCCGACACACTCCTGCAGCTTTCACCAAACTCCGGCGCAAGGGAAGCATAGCCGTGCGACGGCCAAGCCCGATGTTCGTCGTCGATGACAAAGACATGGCGGTGGCCGGACACACCGTGCGCCTTCAGATGCGGGTGATCCGGCGCGAGATCCGGGTGCGCGTGGGCGATCTCTGCCCCGTCTGTCCTCGGCCACACCCGCACCGCAAGCACAACGCCTATGGCCGCCACGATCCCCAGAAGCCCCATTGCCGCGGCCATCCCCAAGGCATCACCCGCCCATCCTGCAAGAGGGTAGGTCAAAAGCCAGCAGGCGTGCGAGAGGGCGAATTGCGCGGCAAAGAGCGACGGACGGTCCTGGGCATGCGCCGAACGCCGCAACAGCCGCCCCGAGGGGGTCAGAACGGCAGAATAGAGCAAGCCGATCAAACCCCAGCCGCCCAAGAGGATCGGAACCGGCCAAAGGCCGCCAAAGGCCCGCCAAAGCGCAAGAGCCAACAGCGACAGGGCAAGGCCCGATGCGGCCGCCACCATCACGGGGCGGTCGCTCACCTTGCCCAGGATCGCCGGCAGGCCAAGTGCCGCCACCATCGAACCGGTCCCGAAGGCGGCCAAAGCAGAGGCGACATCGGCCTCGCTGCCAGAGTATTCCGAGCGGACGATCACGACTGTATTGACGATGACAAAGGCGCCACCAGCGGCGGCAGCCAGATTGAGCGCCAACAGGCCTTTCAAGCGCGGGGTCGCCAGATAGATCCTGCCGCCCCGCGTGACCCTGTCGAGAAAGCCGCGCGCGTTGGCGGCCGCCTTTCGAGGCGGCAGAGGCGCGGTCAGGACGAGAAGCGCCGAGCCCAGGAACCCTACGGTCGTTCCCACGAACAGGCCGCTATAGGTCTCATGACAAGGAGCAGCAGGCCGGCAAGGGTCGGGCTCAGCAAATTTTCGATGTCATAGGCAAGCCGCGACAGGGACAGCGCCTTGGTATAATCCGCCTCGTCTTCCAGAATGTCGGGAATCAGCGCCTGAAAGGTCGGCGTGAACGTCGCAGAGGCCGCCTGAAGCACGAAAATCAGGAGATAGATCTGCCAGATCGCGTCGATGAACGGCAAGGCCAGTGCGACGGCGGCGCGAATGAGGTCCGCCCCAACCAGAACCACCTTGCGCGGCAGCAGATCGACCACCGCATTCGCAACAGGCGCAAGCGCGACATAGGCGATCATCTTGATCGCAAGCGCTGTCCCCAGAACGGCACCGGCCTGCGGCCCTGCAATGTCAAAAGCCAGAAGCCCGAGGGCAACCGTCATCAGGCCCGTGCCCCCAAGCGCAATCACTTGGGCTAGCAACAGCCTTGAATAGGTGGGGTTTGAGAGCACCGAGAACACTTTAGGACCTACCGCGCATCTTGTGGGATGCCGATAGCAGATCACGGCTCTTGGCGTTTCTCCAGCCCTTTCTCCACGTCAACTGCATTCTTGCCGAGGGCGCTTGTCAAAGCTTCCGCACACGCTAGGCTGGGGTCCATGTTTACCATCGAACACGAGTTTGACGCGACGGTCGTAACGCTGATCGACGAGGGCCCAGGCGCTCTCAAGGAAGACATCACCATCAATGCCTTCGAGGATTGCATCACGATCGAACAGCTTGATCCGCGCACCGATCAGGTGATGACGATCACCCTGTCGATGACCCAGCTGCGCGATCTCGAGGCGGCGCTTGATCTGCCCGAGGGGATCTATCGGCTGAAGCCTGCCGACGAGGAAGAATAGTCAGCCAACCCTGAAGACCTTGTCGCGCGATGTCTGGCCGCGGATCAGAGTCAGGCGTGATTTCGGCACGCCCAGCGCTTTTGCCAACATCGTCTGAACCGCCGCGTTTGCCTTGCCGTCTTCGGGGACGGTGGTGACATAGACTTTGATCTGCCCCTCTTCGACGACGATCCGGTTGCGGCTCGCCCTGGGGGTGACACGAACCGCGATTTCCGCACCTTCGGCGGCCAGATGGGATGGGACTTCGCTCATGCCCCAGCCCTAGCACATGAGAGCCGCCCTTGGCACGGTCGCTTGTATGGGCAAGAGTGGCGGCAACGACTGGGAGACACCATGACAACGGGATTCTTTTGGGACGAGCGCTGTTTCTGGCACGGCGGCGGCAATTACGCGGGGATGCTGCCGGTGGGCGGGCTGGTGCAACCTGCGGCGAGCGGTGGTCTGCCGGAAAATCCCGAGACAAAGCGGCGCCTGAAGAACTTGATGGACGTGACCGGGCTCACTAAGGAGCTGCGGCTTGCCAGCGCCGAGCCCGCCACGCGGGAAGAGCTGCTCCGTGTCCATCCGGCAAGCTATCTCGACCAGTTCAAGGCGCTCTCGGATGCCCAAGGGGGCGAGCTTGGCCGCCGCACGCCTTTTGGGCCCGGCGGTTATGAGATCGCCAAACTGTCTGCGGGGATCGCCCGTGATGCGCTTTTCGCGGTTCTCAAGGGCGAGGTCGACAATGCCTATGCCCTCTCGCGCCCGCCGGGGCACCATTGCCTGCCGGATTTTCCCAATGGCTTTTGCCTTCTGGCCAATATCGCCATCGCCATCCGCGCGGCACAGGCGGCGGGGCTGGCGGGGCGCGTGGCCGTTCTGGATTGGGACGTGCACCATGGCAACGGCACTGAAGCGATCTTCTACGACGACCCCGAGGTCTTGACCGTCTCGATCCATCAGGACCGCAACTATCCGATGGACAGCGGCTTTTTCGAAGATCGAGGCAGGGGCGCGGGGCTTGGAACCAACCTCAATATCCCGCTGCCTCCCGGCTGCGGCCATGTGAGCTATCTCGAAGCGATGGACCGGCTTGCCCTGCCGGCGATCCGCGCCTTCAAGCCCGATGTGCTGATCGTCGCCTGTGGCTATGATGCCGCCGGCAACGATCCCCTTGCGCGCATGCTCTGTCATCAAGAAACCTTTCGCCAGTTGACCCGCCGTGTCCTTGACGTGACGGCCGAGGTCTGCGGCGGTAAGCTCGTCGTCGTCCATGAGGGCGGTTATTCCGAGGTCTATGTCCCCTTTTGCGGCCATGAGGTGATCGCGGAAATGGCCGGCAGCGACACCCGCGCGCCCGACCCCTTTGGCGACATCTGGGCCCAGCGCCAGCCCGACGCGCGGTTCAACGCCTATGTCAGCGGGCTTATTTCGGATATGGAAACCGCCCTCGCCTGACCCTATCTAGCAGGAAGATCAAAAGGAGTTCCCATGCCCGTCCGCAATCAGGCCGCACTCGATTTCCTGCTCACGCGCAAGAGCTATCCCGCCAAGATGCTGACCGCGCCCTATCCGGGGCGGAAAGATCTGATCGAGATGCTCACCGCCGCCGCGCGGACGCCCGATCACGGCAAGCTCGAGCCGTGGCGGTTCATCGTGCTCAATGGCGCGGCGCTGGGCCGGCTGGCGGACGCGATGGAGGTTCGGGGGCCTGAAATTGGGGAAGATCCTGAAAAGGTTTCGAAATCCGTGGCGACCTATCGGGGCGCGGGCTGTGCGGTGGTGGTTGTCTCCTCTCCTGTGGCGCTCGACAAGATCCCGACGTCTGAGCAAGTGCTGTCAGCGGGCGGCGCCTGCCTTGCGCTCGTCAATGCCGCGACGGCGGCGGGATGGGGAGCAAGCTGGATTTCCGGCTGGTTCAGCCTCGATCCCAAGTTCGTCCAGGACAATCTGGGGCTTGCCGTTCACGAAACCGTTGTTGGCATCGTCCACATCGGAACGATGAAGTCCGACGCGCCGGATCGTCCGCGCCCCGACCTTGCCAAGAAAATCAGCTGGGTTGAGGCATGATCATCGGCGATTTCCTCAAGGCGTTGGCGCAGCTGACCGACCCGCGCTTTCGTCGGGTGATCGGCCTTGGCGTGGGGCTCAGCCTTGCGCTTTTCATCGGCGCCTATCTTCTGATCGTCTTCGTGATCGGGCTATTCGACCCCGCGTCGATCACCCTGCCCCTCATCGGCCAGATCGATTGGCTCGGCACCGCTCTGTCGCTCGGCTCGCTCGCGCTGATGCTGCTCTTGTCGTTCTTCCTGATGATCCCGATAGCCTCGGCGATCACCTCGATGTTTCTCGACACGGTGGCCGAAGCCGTCGAAGAGGCACATTATCCTGCCCTGCCGCCTGCCACCAAGGTCGGGCTGACCGAGGCGCTGCGCGATACGATCAGCTTCCTGGGTGTCTTGATCGGCGCGAATATCCTCGCCTTCGCCCTTTATGTGATCCTGCCCTTCGCCTCGGTTCTGATCTTCTATTTGCTCAATGGCTTCTTGCTTGGCCGCGAGTATTTCACAATGGCAGCGATGCGCCGTGAGGGGCGTGAGCGGGCCTATGCGATGCGCAAGAAGCATGGCACGGAAATCTGGATCGCGGGCTGCCTGATGGCGCTGCCGCTGACCATTCCGCTGGTCAACCTTCTGATCCCGGTCCTTGGCGCGGCGACCTTCACCCACCTTTATCACCGGCTGGCGAAGCGGGCCTAGCCCTGCGGCGTCGACATCCGGTGGAACCAGTCGAGATCGCGGATCGAGATCACGCCTGACAGGATCGTTCCGGCAATCACGATCCAAAGGACCACGGCGATCCCTGTGGTGATCCACGCCTTGCGCTTGAGGTTATGCTCGGACGGGGCCGAGGCATGGGTGCCCGGCACCACCTCGCCCACGTCGCCTTGGGTCTTGAGGCGCAGAGGCAGGACGATGAAGAACACCATGAACCAGATCACGGCGAAAAGAACGAAAGCGGATGTCGGTCCCATCTGGGCCTCCTGAATGCTGGGTCAGACCTGTTCAAGCTCGATCAGGCAGCCGTTGAAATCCTTGGGATGCAGGAACAAGACAGGCTTGCCATGCGCGCCGATCCTGGGCTCGCCGGTCCCGAGAACGCGGGCGCCCGTGGCCTTGAGGTGATCGCGGGCGGCGAGGATATCCTCGACCTCGTAGCAGACGTGATGGATGCCGCCGGAGGGGTTCTTTTCCAGAAAGCCGTTGATCGGGCTGTTTTCACCCAAGGGGTAAAGAAGCTCGATCTTGGTGTTCGGCAGTTCGATGAAGACCACGGTTACCCCGTGATCCGGCTCGTCCTGCGGGGCGCCGACCGTTGCGCCAAGGGCGTCGCGATACTGGGCGCTTGCGGCCTCCAGATCAGGGACGGCAATGGCGACGTGGTTCAAACGACCGATCATGGCAAACCTCTTTCATGGCTTGACCGCTTATCCTTCGTCTGGGGCGGCAGTGCAATGTCTCGCGGCGGCGCAAATCGGCGCAGGCTGGCTTAACCCCGCGTTTACCCTGACGGCCTGAATGTTGGGCAAGTTGCCAAGGAGAGTCGCCATGCCTGTCGAAAACGGGTTTCAGTTCATCAGTTCGCCAACCCCGAACCACCCGCTTCTAGGCCTGACGCTCCTTTTGGTCGAAGACAGCCGCTATGCGAGCGAAGCGATGCGCCTTTTGTGCCAGAGGTCCGGGGCGCGCCTGCGGCGAGCAGATACGATTGCCCACGCACGGCAGCACCTGCGCACCTACCGCCCCGGCATCGTGATCGTCGATATGGGCCTTCCGGACGGGTCGGGCGGCGAATTGATCGCCGAACTGAATGCTGCGCATCCGCGTGTCGATGTGATTTTGGGGTTCAGCGGCGATCCGTCCACCGAAATGGCGGCACTGGCCGCCGGGGCGGATGACTTTCTGGCAAAACCCATCGCGAGCATTACCTTCTTTCAAAACAAGATATTGTCTCTTCTGCCGGCCGCCCGCAGGCCCAAAGGGTCGCGGGAAATCGTCAATGACAAGATCCGGCCCGACCCGCTGACGCTGCGCGAAGATCTTGCCGCGATCGGCCGGGCCCTTGGAGACGATGGCGGCGCGGGTGCCGCCGGATACGCCGCCCAGTTTGCCGCCAGCCTTGCCCATGATCTTGGCGACAGACCGCTCGAGGCGGCCGCAGACGGATATCGCGCAGCCCTGCGCGAGGGTCTGCCGAAAAAGCCCGCGGCAGCACGGCTGAGCGCGATGATTCAGGATCGGATCGCTACCACGCCGAGTTTCTAGGGCAGCCAGCATTGCTGTCCGGGGCAGGCAATGTCCCCGAAGAGGCCCCAACAGCGCCCCAATCCCGTCCAATTTCGTTGCGACGGTGGCCCTCAGCACTGGGTATGTGTCGCTGAGGACAGGATCATGGCAAATTTTATCGATCGCTTCTGGGCCGAAGTGAACGGCAGCGCCGTTCTGGATTGGACCGTATTCGTCGGCGGCGCCGTGCTTCTTCTGGTTGCGCTTGGGGCCACGGCGGCCAGCGCGTTTGGCGCTGCTTGAATTAGCGTATTTATTCTAGTATTTTTGCTTTATTAAGGCGGGTCGCGCTGTCAAACCTGCGCGAGCGAGCGCGCGACGTGCGGGCGGCTGTCCAGTTTCTGGGTCAGTTCGCGAAGCGACGCGGCGATCCAAATCCGCAGTTTTGAGGGCTCGGCCATCCCAGAGAGGGCGCTCTCTGCTGCGGCTGCCTTCTCGGAATGACACTGTCCAAAGCGGCTCAGCATCATCAGATCAAGTTCGGTGAGGCGCGGGGCGTTGCGGTGATGGGGCATGGTGGTCTCCGTCGTTGAAGTCTTTGTCTGACCCGATCGTGCCCCTTGCGCTTGTTGACAACAAACGATGGTTTCTCACAGGATGATTTAGGAAAACTAAATCATGCGAGGCTCGAATGAGCTATCGGCTTCCCAACTTGAATCAGCTTCGCGCCTTCGAGGCGGCGGCCCGGCTCGAAAGCTTTAAGGCGGCCGCGCAAGAGCTCAACGTCACGCAGGCCGCCATCAGCCATCAAATCAAGGCGCTCGAAGAGGCGCTCGGTATCAGACTTTTCCAACGGGGAACCCGAAAGGTCACGCCAACCAAAAACGCGCGATCCTTCGCGGGCCGTTTGGAAGCCGCGTTTCATGAAATTGCGGAAGCCACAAATGGCCTGACCCGCCGCGATCTGACGGGCGAGATCGTCCTGTCGATTGCGCCCTTCTACGGGAACCGGATCGTGCTTCCCCGTCTAGCCAACTTCCACAACGCCTATCCGGGCCTCAGGATATCGCCGCAGATGTCATCGGCACTTGCCAGGTTTGACACAGATGGGAAAGACGCAGCACTTCGCTATGGGGCTGGGGAATGGAAGGGGCTTGCGTCACTCCTTCTGCATCGAGACACGCTCGCCGCTGTCGCAACGCCCGGATATGTCGCGGGGCGAACCCTGCCGCTCAAGCCAGAAGAGATCGCGGCAATGACCCTCGGCTATAACAGAGGGTGGCGCGACGATTGGACGAAGTGGTTTGAGGCCGCTGGCTACGAGGGATCGCCGCCCGGCATCATGATGGAATACGACAACCGCGCCCGGATGCTCGACCTCGCCCTCGCTGGCCATGGAGCGGTTCTATGCGATCTGGTTTTGGCCGCAGCCGAGATTGCAACGGGCCATCTTGTGCAAATTCATCCAGCAACCATTGAAACAGGCCGTGGCATGTGGGTGGTCTTTCCCGAGACAGCAACGCCAGACCCGAGAGTCCTAGGTTTCCGGGACTGGCTGCGCGCCGATCTTGGGATTCAAGACCTCTAGGCCTCGGGCGGCAGAACCCGCAGGCGCAATTCGCGCAGCTGTTCGTTGGCGGGTTCGGACGGCGCGTTCATCATCAGGTCTTCGGCCCGCTGGTTCATCGGGAACATGATGACCTCGCGGATGTTGGCCGTATCGGCCAGAAGCATGACGATCCGGTCGATCCCCGCCGCGCAGCCGCCGTGGGGCGGGGCGCCATACTGGAACGCATTGACCATGCCGCCGAAGCGCTTGCGCACCTCGTCCTCGCCATATCCGGCGATCTCGAAAGCTTTGAACATGATTTCGGGCTTGTGGTTGCGGATCGCGCCGCTGACCAGCTCATAGCCGTTGCAGGCCAGGTCATACTGGAAGCCGCGCACGTCGAGCGGATCGCCCTGCAGCGCCTCCATCCCCCCCTGCGGCATCGAGAAGGGGTTGTGCTCGAACTCGTAGCCGCCCTTTTCCTCGTCCTTCTGGTAGATCGGGAAATCGACGATCCAGGCAAAGGCGAACCGGTCTTTCTCGGTGAGGCTCAGCTCTTCGCCGATGACGGTGCGGGCCTTGCCGGCAATCTTTTCAAAGGTCGCGGGCTTGCCTCCAAGGAAGAAGGCCGCATCGCCAAGCCCAAGGCCCAGCTGCTGGCGGATCGCCTCGGTGCGCTCGGGGCCGATGTTTTTCGCAAGCGGGCCTGCGGCTTCCATACCCGAGCCATCCTCGGCCTCGCGCCAGAAGATATAGCCCATGCCCGGCAGCCCCTCTTTCTGGGCGAAGGCATTCATCCGGTCGCAGAATTTACGGCTGCCGCCCTTGGGGGCGGGAATGGCGCGGATTTCGGTGCCCTCTTGCTCAAGAAGCTTGGCGAAAATCGCAAAGCCGGAGCCGGCGAAATGCTCGGACACAACCTGCATCCTGATCGGGTTGCGCAGGTCGGGCTTGTCGGTGCCAAACCAGAGCGCCGCATCGCGATAGGAAATCTGCGGCCACTCGGCCGGCGCATCAACCTTCTTGCCGCCGCCAAACTCTTCGAAAATGCCCGCCAGAACCGGTGAGACAGTGTCGAACACGTCTTGCTGAGTGACAAAGCTCATTTCCATGTCGAGCTGATAGAAATCGGTCGGGCTGCGGTCGGCGCGGGGGTCTTCGTCGCGGAAGCAGGGGGCGATCTGGAAATACTTGTCGAAACCCGAAACCATGATCAGCTGCTTGAACTGTTGCGGGGCCTGCGGCAGGGCATAGAACTTGCCCGGATGCAGGCGCGACGGCACGAGGAAATCGCGCGCGCCTTCGGGGGATGAGGCCGTAATGATCGGGGTCTGGTATTCGCGGAAACCCTTGTCCCACATCCGGCGGCGGATCGCGGCGACCACGTCCGAACGCAGGGTCATGTTGCGCTGCATATTCTCGCGGCGCAGGTCGAGGTAGCGATAGCGCAGGCGGGTTTCTTCGGGGTATTCCTGATCGCCAAACACCATGAGCGGTAGCTCGGACGCCGCGCCGAGAACTTCGATGTCGCGGACGAAAACCTCGATCTCGCCGGTCGGCAGCTTGGGGTTCACCAGATCGGCGGCGCGGGCCTTCACCTCGCCATCGATGCGGATGCACCATTCCGAGCGGACCTTTTCGACCTCTTTGAACACCGGGCTGTCGGGATCGCACAGAACCTGTGTCACGCCATAATGGTCGCGCAGGTCGATAAAGAGAATGCCGCCGTGATCGCGCACGCGGTGAACCCAGCCCGAAAGGCGGACAGTCTCGCCGACATTCGCCTTGGTCAGGGCGGCGCAGCTATGGGAACGGTAGGCGTGCATCTTGGCGATCCTCGGGTCGATTTCGGGGTCTTGGGCTTTGCGGTGATAGAAAGAACCGCAAGGCGGATGTCAAGCAAAGGGCGAAAGTTCGGCCTCGATCAGCCCGCGAAGGGCGTTTCCGACCCAGATATTGCGGGCCGTGGCGAGGTCGGCGGGCGTGAGGCGGCCTTCCTGCCAGCCTTCAGCCAGCAACCGCCCCCGCAGGATTCCCGGAAGACAGCCGGCGGCAAGCGGCGGGGTCAGGCGGCGGCCATCGGCCATTTCGACGAAAAGATTGGTGATCGTGCCCTCGGCCACCTCGCCCGCCGTGTTGAGAAAGAGCGCCTCGTCCTCGCCCGGCCCCAATGCGGCGCGGGCGGTGTCATAGGCCGCTCGGCGGGTGGTTTTCACCCCGACCCACGGGTCGGCTGAATCAAGCCGCGCCTCGGCCCAGACCACGCGCCAGCGGGGCGGACCGGCAGCGAACGGCGCGGTGGTGAGGTCGAACCTGCCGTCGTGGTCGAGTGTCACGCGGCAGCGCAGCGGAGCATCGCCGCCGATCCCGGCCAGAAGCACCAGCGCCTTATCAAGGTCGAACGCATAGCCAAGCCGCGCCGCCGTTCCGGCCATCCGCGCCATGTGGTCCTCGCGCCAGCGCAGCCCTTCGTTTGGCCGCCAGCCCATCGTTTCGATGATCCGGGGAGGATCGCTCAGATCCTGGCGAAGCGGGTCTTCCAAAGCGCCTCCTCATATTCGGCCTCTGGCGTCGAATCCCAGACGATCCCGCCGCCCACGTCAAGCCGCGCATCGCCGCTGTCTTCCAGAAGAATTGTGCGGATGGCGACGTTGAAGCTGGCGCGCCCGTCCGGCGCGGCCCAGCCGATCGTGCCGCAATAGATTTCGCGCGGGGCAATCTCGAGCTCGCGGATAATCTCCATCGCCCGCACCTTCGGCGCGCCGGTGATCGACCCGCAAGGAAAGAGCGCGGCGAAAATATCGGCAAGGCCAATTCCGGAGCGGAGCCGCCCTTCGACCTCGGAGACCATCTGGTGGACAGTGGCGTAACTTTCGACCTCGTAGAGCCGTGGCACCCTCACCGACCCGACCTCGGTCACGCGCGACAGGTCGTTGCGCAAAAGATCGACGATCATCAGGTTTTCGGCGCGGTTCTTGGCGTCGGAGGCAAGGAACAGGCGATTGGCTTCGTCCTCCTGCGGGGTCGCGCCACGCGGCATGGTGCCCTTCATCGGACGGGTGACGATGCGGCCCGCGCCATCGGTCGCAAAGAACAGCTCGGGGCTACGGCTGAGGATCGACGGCAGGCCCTCTTGCTCGACCAGTACGCCATGGCCCACGGGCTGAGCGGCGGCGAGGGCGGCATAGAGCCCCTCGGGCGAGCCTTCGGCGGCAAGGCTCAGAGGGAAGGTCAGGTTGGCCTGATAGATGTCGCCCGCGGCGATATAGTCGCGCACTTGCGCCACAGCAGAGAGATGGCCGTCGCGGCTGCGCCGTGGGGCAAGATCGCCGATCCGCGTTTGCCTGCTGGCTAGAGGCACGGCGGCTTGCGGCGCATCGTAAACCCCGAACTGAAGAAGCGGCAGGCGGCGCCCCTGGGGCATCAAGGGCGCAAGGCGCGGCTCGAGGGCGTAGCCAAGCTCATAACTTGCATAGCCCGCAACCCATGCCCCTTCGGCGCGCGCCGCATCCAGCGCGGCCAGTGCGGCAGGGACGTCAGCGGCAGTTCCGGCAGAAATCATCGCCCGAGGCCG
>Ga0222714_10002774_pt1 | contig 18284 bp, 18 predicted proteins | sample C33_3DmetaG_FD_165048 | JGI IMG/M metagenome (GOLD analysis project Ga0222714, IMG submission 165048) | Estuarine water microbial communities from San Francisco Bay, California, United States - C33_3D | ecosystem: Environmental > Aquatic > Marine > Unclassified | place: USA: California...
TGGTTTTTTCTCAATTCTACTGACTGAAGCAACTCTTATCCACATAAAAGCAAAAAAAAAGTGATATTTTTATCCTTATATTTTTCCATATTTTTCAGTAGGTTATGTGTTTTTTGCTGAAAATAACCGAGCTAAAAACCATTAAATTTTTACGAACTATGTCTTGCGTTTCCTGTGTATAACTTGTGTAAAACTTGTTGAGTCAAAATATTGTGTTTTTAGTCTGACAAGACTTGTCAGACTATTAAACAAATCTTTTTTATATGATTTAAATGTTACTTGTTAGGGCCTTCTTTTTCGGCCACTTCTTGCTTTCCATATATGAACGCTTTAGAATCGCGATCCCTGTTGAAGGCAGTGTGGCTATTATTTAGTTTTTGCCTTTTTAATAATCCAGAAATAGAGTTTGTTATGAAGAGAACATTTCAGCCAAGCGTATTGAAAAGAGCCAGAACCCACGGTTTCAGATCAAGAATGGCAACAAAAGGTGGACAACAAGTCCTGAATCGCAGAAGGGCTAAAGGCAGAGCTAAGTTATCGGCTTAAGCAGGTAGATTATTAAGAGGCTTTGGGCATCTTTTCATTGCCCAGGTTTTATAAAATTAACGACTACTTCTTTATATCTACTAATCCGGCATTCTTCATAAGCAAGGAGAAACCAATGGCCAAAAAAAGCTTTAACAAAGCTTCAAGGCTTTTGGGTCCTTTTCAGTTCGGTGCCGTTTTTCAAAAGGCGGAATATAAGTTGTCAACCGCTACCTTGCTCATACTGTGCTCTAAATCAACCATCCCTTCTCGTCTTGGTATCGTTGTTGCTAAAAAAAATATTAAAAGCGCTGTACAAAGAAATCGTTTAAAAAGAATAATTCGTGAATCTTTTCGGCTCAGACAGGAAGATTTTGGTACAATCGATCTGGTTATTCTCGTCAGACAAGGCCTTGATAAAATAAGCAATCATGAGTTGTTTGTTCAAATTGATGGTTTATTTGACGAGCTAATAAGTAAACTGAATAGAAATAAATAATGTCAAATCAAAAAACCTCTTTCCTTGCAAAAGCTTTTTTGGGCCTAATTAACGCTTATCGTTATTTAGTTAGTCCTTTATTAGGGCAACATTGTCGTTATTACCCAAGCTGTTCGGCATTTACCAAAGAGGCAATATGTGAGCATGGAGCAATTAAGGGTAGCTGGCTTGGTATAAAACGTATTTGTCGGTGCCACCCTTTTCATCGAGGCGGTTTCGACCCTGTTCCCAGATCTTCTGAAATAACTAATCAAAAGTAAGCAATATTATGGACCATACCCGAAATGCATTATTTGCTGGCCTGGCACTCGTATCCTACTTGATGCTGCTAGCCTGGAATGAAGATTACCCTCAACTGCCACAGCAAAATACTGATATTGTTTCTGGTCCAGCAGAAAACTCTTTTGATCTTCCTGATGTTACAATTAGCAATCAGTCAGAAGATTTGCCCCAAGTTCAAAATACCTCTAGCCCATCTTTAACACAAACAAACACTGTAAATAATTCCTTAATTTCCATCACTACTCCAGTCCATCAAGCTAAAATTGATCTACTCGGTGGTGATATCGATTCTGTTGCTTTACCTAAATTTCCAACTAGCTTGGATGCGCTAGACGATCCTTTTATTTTGCTAAGAAACGACAATAACGGCATTTATGTATCGCGTAGTGGTTTAATTGGTGAAAATGGGCCTGATGCCAGCACAACAGGCCGTCCTTTATACCGGTCGCAGCAGTCAAATTATTCTTTAGATTCTGGTCAGTTAATTGTCGATTTGCTTTACACAGACCCGTCTAATGTTGAAATTATCAAACGTTTTACTTTCTCTAGTGATGACTATCTAATCAATATTCAATACCTGATAAATAACCAAAGCCAAAATTCATGGTCTGCAAACTTCTTTGGAGATATAAAAAGAGACAGGTCTCCAGACCCAAGCTCAACGGGTGGGTTTGGTTTAAGAGATTTCATGGGTGCGGCAATAAGCCTTGAGGACGACCCTTATAAAAAAATAGATTTTGATGATATCGATAACGGCGAACCAGCTTATCCTGTTACCGGAGGTTGGGCTGCCTTTTCCCAGCATTATTTTTTAAGTGCCTGGGTGCCACAACAAGATCAAACTAATACTTATACAACAAGAAAAAATGCTGCCGGAGAATATTTAATTGGTTTTGTATCTCCGCTTATTTCTGTCCAACCGGGCCAGGTACAAACCGTGGAAGCAAATTTTTGGGCTGGACCAAAAGACCAAAACCGCCTTGAAGAAATACATCAGGATCTTGATTTAACGATAGATTATAACTGGCTTTGGTTTATTGCCCAACCAATTTTCTGGTTGTTAATGAAGATTAACAGTGTAATAAGTAATTATGGGTGGTCGATTATTGGATTAACATTTGTAATAAAAATTCTTTTTATGCGTTTGTCTGCATCTAGCTATCGTTCTATGGCCAAAATGAGACGTTTAACTCCAAAAATAAATCAACTTAAAGATCGCTATGGAGATGATAAACAAAAACTCATGCAAGCCCAGATGGAGTTATGGAAAAAGGAAAAAGTTAACCCGCTTGGTGGTTGTTTGCCTATGTTGTTACAAATGCCGGTGCTTATTGGTATTTATTGGGTGTTAATGAAAAGTGTAGAGTTAAGACAGGCGCCATTTTTATTGTGGTATAAGGATTTATCCGTAATGGATCCATATTTTATTTTGCCTTTAATTATGGGTGCATCTATGTTTATTTCTCAAACTCTTTCCCCAATGGCAACCACTGATCCCGTTCAGGCCAAAGTAATGAAATTAATGCCTGTTATTTTTACTGTTTTCTTTTTGTGGTTTCCAGCCGGACTGGTTTTATACTGGTTAGTTAGTAATATATTTAATATTGTCCAACAGTCATACATTATTCGTAGTGTAAATAAATCTTATGAAAACAAAACTGCGCAATGACATGATGCAACGTGGCAACTATCAGCAACCAAAACTCTGATACTATTTGTGCAATTGCTACTCCTCGTGGGATTGGTGGCGTTGGTATAATTCGCGTATCTGGACCCTTAGTAAAAAAAATTGCTAAATATATTAGTGGTGAAATACCCAAACCAAGATATGCTCACTTTTCTGCTTTTCTGAATAAAGATAAAGAAGCAATTGATCAAGGTATAAGTCTTTTTTTTCCTGCTCCAAACTCATTCACTGGTGAAGATGTTATAGAGTTTCAGGCTCATGGAGGGCCTATAATACTTGATCAGCTTATACAAGAAATTCTTGATTATGGTGCACGAATAGCAAGGCCTGGAGAATTTTCTGAGCGCGCCTTTTTAAATAATAAAATCGATTTAACCCAAGCAGAAGCAATTGCAGACCTCATTGAAAGCCACTCAAATGATGCTGCAAGATATGCTATGAGATCTTTGCAAGGAGAGTTTTCAAATCTTATCAATCGGTTAGTTTCATCTGTTATTGAGCTCCGAGTTTTTGTTGAAGCAGCTATAGATTTTCCTGAAGAAGAAATCGATTTTATTGCCACCTCTGATGTTAAAGAAAAATTAACTACTCTAAAGCAAGAGCTTGATAAAATTTTAGATCAGGCAAAGATTGGCAGTATTTTAAAGGAAGGCCTCTCTATAGTAATAGTAGGAGAACCTAATGCTGGAAAATCTAGCCTTTTAAATCTTCTAAGTGGACAATCCACCGCTATTGTCACTGATATTCCTGGAACAACAAGAGACAGTCTAAAGGAATTAATAAACCTTGATGGTTTGCCTGTCTATTTTATTGATACTGCTGGTCTCAGAGAAAGTTCAGATATTGTTGAACAAGAGGGTATAAAAAGAACCTGGGATGCAGTAAAAAAGGCAGACCATGTTTTATTATTAGTAGATAGTTCTAAAGAGTTAAATTTAAATCAGCATTCAATTTGGTATGAGTTAAAGAAAGAAATAAAAGATTTACAAAAAATCACTTTAGTTAGAAATAAAATAGATCTAATTAAGGAAAGCCCTGTTTGTAATTTTAATGATGAACTTGGGATAAATTCTGTCTCTATTTCCGTTCAGGAAAAGCTGGGTATTGAAAAGCTTACTTCTCATTTAAAACATATAACTGGTTTCTCTGTTAATGAAGAAGGTGGATTTATTGCTAGAAGAAGACATATAGATGCGCTTAACCGAGCCAAACAATTATTAGAAAATGCCGAAGAACAAATCATTAAATTCAACGCTGGTGAACTATTAGCTGATGATCTGCGTCATGCTCAGCTGGCGCTTTCTGAAATAACAGGGGAATTTAGCTCAGACGACCTTCTAGGAGAAATTTTCTCTTCATTTTGTATTGGCAAGTAAAACAACTCATAAAGATGATAAAGAGTATTAAAGATTAGGTATTGGGGTTTCAACAGATAGCAAATAACATTTCTTGCTCTAACAAGCTGTTAAGAACTCTGGGTAATAATTGAATAAATAATGTATAAATTTTTTATACTTTGTGCTTTTTAGAATAAGGCTTATTTCATACATAAAGATCACCAGTTAATCCTTAGTAAACTGGCAGGCTTAGCTCAGCATTTCCACAAAGATATATAATTTTAACTTATTGAATATAAAGAAGAATTTATACTTCTTCACAGGCCTGTACTCCCTTAATAGTAGTAATAATATTAGAATACTAATTAATATAACTATATATACATAATTATCATTATTTAACTATTTATATATATAACTATAAATTTTTGTGTGAAACCGTATACTTAGCGGCCCGAAAAAGCAGAGTTAAATTTTTAAAAGTTATGCTAGAGCATTTTGATGTCATAGTTGTTGGAGGTGGGCATGCTGGAACAGAGGCTGCGCTTGCTGCTGCTCGTAAGGGAGTCTCGACTTTATTGGTCAGTCATAATATTGAGACCTTAGGACAGATGTCCTGCAATCCTGCAATTGGCGGTATAGGTAAAACCCACCTTGTTAAAGAAATTGATGCTTTAGGCGGAGCCATGGCTAGAGCTGCAGATAAAGCAGGGATTCAATTTCGCACCTTGAATGCCAGTAAAGGCCCAGCGGTTAGAGCAACACGTGCCCAAGCTGATCGAGTGTTATACAAAGCGGCCATTAGAGAAATACTCGAAAATCAGCCGAACCTGCATATTTTCCAACAAGCTATAGATGACTTGATCATTGAAGGTGAAAGTGTTCGCGGTGTGGTTACCCAAATGGGGTTACGTTTTTATGCCTCGCAAGTTGTGCTGACAACTGGGACTTTTCTTGGAGGGAAAATACATATTGGTCTTCAAAATTATGCAGGAGGTCGGGCTGGAGATGCTCCTTCAATTGCATTAGCAAAAAGATTACGCGAATTACCTTTTCGAGTAGGAAGATTAAAAACAGGCACCCCACCAAGAATAGATGCCAGGACAGTAAATTTCGATTTAATGCAGGAGCAGCCAGGGGATAATCCTCTTCCGGTAATGTCGTATTTGGGGACAGTTGAAGAACATCCGGAGCAAGTTAGTTGTTACATCACTGCTACCAATGAAAAATGTCATGACATTATCCGTGATGGTCTAAAGTTTTCTCCTATGTATACAGGGGAGATAGAGGGGGTTGGTCCAAGGTATTGTCCATCTATTGAAGATAAAGTGGTTAGGTTTTCAGATCGCAACAGTCATCAAATTTTTGTTGAGCCAGAAGGTTTAAGAACACACGAACTTTATCCAAATGGTATCTCTACAAGCTTACCTTTTGATGTGCAAAAAAAGCTTATTGCTGAAATCAAAGGTTTTGAAAATGCACACATTATTAGACCGGGCTATGCTATTGAGTATGATTATTTCGATCCCAGAGATTTAAAATATTCTCTAGAAACCAAATTTATCAATGGATTGTATTTCGCTGGTCAGATTAATGGGACAACCGGATATGAAGAAGCAGGCGCTCAAGGCTTATTAGCAGGTGTTAATGCAGCATTGGCCGCGCAAGGAAAGGATTATTGGTGCCCTGGACGCGAACAGGCTTATCTGGGTGTACTGGTAGATGATTTAATATCCCAGGGAACCCAAGAACCTTACAGAATGTTCACCAGTAGAGCTGAGTATCGCTTAATGTTACGTCAGGATAATGCTGATTTACGTTTAACTGAAATAGGAAGAGATCTTGGTTTAGTAGATGATGAGCGTTGGCAAGCGTTTCAAATAAAACGTGAAGCCGTTGCCAGGGAAGAAGCTCGCCTTAAAAAAACCTGGGTGCAGGCAGATTCTGATTTAGCAGTAGCAATTAATCAATTCATTGAAAAGCCCTTGAGCCGAGAGTATACCCTCGCAGATATACTGGCGAGGCCAGGAGTGACTTTAAATAAGTTAAATCAAGCCTGCATAACCGCAGGTATTTTAAATAAAGCACTCAAAGATGAAGTAAATGAGCAGGTAGAAATTTCTGTTAAATACCGCGGATATATAAACAGACAACAAAGTGAAATTGAAAAACTACTTAGTCATGAGCATACAAAACTACCAACAGATATTGATTATAATTCCATTCCAGGTCTGTCTAATGAATTGAAGCAAAAACTTACCCAAGCGCTACCAGAAACAATCGGTCGAGCATCCAGAATTCCAGGCATAACACCTGCAGCCGTGTCACTTTTACTTATTTATATAAAAAAACATCAAGCTACAAAAAAAGCATTAAACAACCAGGGAAAAACCATTCAGACTGCCTAATGGATTTTTTTTCTCAAGAACAAAAAATACAGTTAAGCCAGCATTTAGATGATGGAATAAAACAGTTAAATTTAAAAGTTGATGATGAAAAACAGGCACTTTTGTTAAGGTATCTAGAGCAGCTTGCTAAATGGAATAAAGCCTACAATCTCTCCGGTATCAAAGATCCAGCCCGAATGCTAACGCTACATTTACTTGATAGTTTAAGTATTCTTCCTTTTGTAAATGAAAAAACAGTTTTGGATGTTGGGTCTGGTGCTGGCTTACCAGGGGTGCCTATAGCTATTTGCAAACCAAAAAATGAATTTTCTCTGTTAGATAGCAACGGAAAAAAAACCCGGTTTCTTTTCCAGGTTATTACAGAGCTAAACTTAAAAAATATTTCTGTTATTAATACTAGAGTAGAAAATTATTTAGGCTCAAAGAGCTTTGATATTGTAGTCAGTCGTGCGTATTCTTCCTTAGCCCAATTTATAAGCCAAACTCGACATCTGCTTGGTGAAAAGAGTAAGCTGCTGGCTATGAAGGGTCATTATCCGCATGCAGAACTGGAAGAAATGCCAGCAGGATTCAGACTTCTAGAAGTACACGAACTTCAAATACCCGGTGAAGCAGGCGCAAGACATTTGCTTGAAATAGTCAGGATCTAAGAAAACCTATCAGAATGACACGAATTATTGCTATTGCGAATCAAAAAGGGGGTGTTGGTAAAACAACAACTACCATAAACCTTGCGGCGTCGCTGGCTCGAGCAGGTCGGAGTGTTCTTTTAATTGACCTAGATCCTCAAGGTAATGCAACTATGGGCAGCGGCATTGAAAAAATGGAATTAGAGTGCTCAATTTATGATCTCTTGACAGGTCAAGCAGAGTTTTCTGATGTTGTTACTTATGCTGATGAAGCAGGCTATGAAATTTTGCCTGCGAACTCAGACCTGACAGCTGCTGAAGTAGCGTTACTTAACGCAGACGAAAAAGAATTAATATTAAAGAAAGTACTAGAGAAAAATAAGGATCAATTTACATTTATCTTAATTGACTGCCCGCCATCTTTAAATATGCTTACGGTCAACGCTTTGGTTGCAGCCGATAGTGTCCTGATACCGATGCAGTGTGAATACTATGCCCTCGAAGGGTTGACTGCGCTAAGTGAAACGATTCAGGCAATCGCGGACAGGTTTAACCCCAGCTTGGAAATAGAGGGTATTTTACGCACAATGTATGACCCCAGAAATCGCTTAACTTTGGATGTTTCAGAACAATTAAAAGAGCATTTTGGAGCTAAGGTATACCGTACGGTTATTCCACGTAATATACGTTTAGCAGAAGCCCCAAGTTATGGTTTACCGGTGATGGTATATGATAAGGCATCCCGAGGAGCGTTGGCATATATTGCTTTAGCCGGAGAAATTCTTCGCCAATATGCTAAAGAAGATAATAAGACAGAAAACAGACTACAGAAAACAGAATGAGAATTTTATGGCTTTAAAAAAACGCGGGTTGGGCAGGGGTCTGGATGCGCTTCTGGGTTCTCAAAAAAAACAAAACAATAGAGAACTTGAAGCCTTAGAGATAGAGGCCGATAAAACATTTTCAGCACACGGTTCTGCACCAGAAACCAATAGTGAAGATTTAAGAAGACTGCCAATTGAACTTATCCAGGCAGGAAAGTATCAACCACGCCTGGATATGAGTCCTGAAACACTGGAAGATTTAGCAGCTTCTATTAAGGCACAAGGCCTGATGCAACCAATTGTTGTTCGCCCAATAAGCAGTAACAAGTATGAAATTATTGCAGGAGAGCGTCGCTGGCGAGCATGTCAAATGGCAGGACTCGATTCAATTCCTGTAATTATTAAAGACGTACCTGATGATGCTGCGATTGCAATGGCGCTTATTGAGAATATTCAAAGGGAAGACCTTAACCCCATTGAAGAAGCTATGGCGCTTAAACGTTTACAGGATGAGTTTGAACTAACTCAACAAGAAGTTGCTGACGCAGTAGGAAAATCGAGAACTACTGTGACCAACTTAATTCGTTTAATGAGCTTAAACCAGGGTGTAAGAATATCACTGGAACACGGTGATCTGGAAATGGGGCATGCTAGAGCATTATTGTCTTTAAATGGCGACCAGCAAACCAAGGCCGCGAAGACTGTTATTGGTAAAGGTATGTCAGTTCGACAAACGGAAGCCCTGGTCAGGCGTTTGCAAAAAAAACCTGATAACAACAAAGCCGGAAATAAAGCAGCTGACCCTGATATTCGGCACTTGCAAGATGCGCTGTCTGAAAAACTGGGCGCCGAAGTTTTGATACAGCACACAGCTAAAGGCAAAGGAAAAGTGATTGTTAAATATGGAACATTGGATCAATTAGACGGAATTCTTAATCATATTAAGTAATTTTCGTCTTTACGTTGCCTGTGGACATTAAAATCTTTATAATCCGCCCCGTCGAAAAACACCGAAGAATTTATACGTCCGGATGAGCAAGACACAAGAGCCTGCACCAGCTGTAGACAACCTCAAAGCTCCTCCGATCTACAAGATTATTGTTACTCAGTCTATTGCCACTTTATTGGCGGCATTGAGTGCCTTTATGTTGTTAGATGGCGTTACAGGATACTCTGTTTTTCTCGGTGGAATGGTAAGCGCCCTGCCAAACGCTTACTTTGCTATCAAGGCTTTTCGATATAGTGGGGCCAGGCAAATGCCGCTGGTTATCAAATCATTCTATGCTGGTGAAAGCGGCAAAATGATTATTACGGCGGTACTGTTTGCTTTGATTTTTGCTGGCGTGAAGCCCTTAAATGAGTTGGCAGTGATAATTAGCTATATTTTGATCTTAATTACTGGCTTAATTGCCACAGCAACTTTAGGATTAAAAAAGGGCTAAAAGTTTTAAACGTCGGCGAATAGCCGCTAAAACAGTTAATTTACAGGAAGATCGCTAAACTATGGCTGAATCAGCTGGCGAAATGGCTCACGAAGCAGTAGAACACACCCAAACACAGGGTGAGTATATACAGCATCATTTGCAGTTTCTGACTTTTGGCAAAGATGCAGAAGGGCATTGGGGTATTGCCCATGGTGAAGAAGCAGTGGCTGAGATGGGCTATTGGTCTTTTCATGTTGATATGCTCGGCTGGTCTATAGGTCTTGGACTTATTTTTATTTTAGTATTTAGAGCTGCTGCAAAAAATGCGACATCAGGTGTTCCCGGCGGTTTTCAGAACTTTATAGAATGGGTATTTGAGTTTGTCGAAACCAGTGTAAAAGATACTTTCCATGGAACCAACGCCTTAATTGCGCCGCTTGCATTAACAATTTTCTGTTGGGTTCTGCTTATGAATACCATGGATATCGTCCCAGTAGACTTATTCCCATGGATAGCCCAACAAGTTTCAGGAGATCCTGAAATAGCTTTTAGAGTTGTTCCAACAACAGACCCTAATGTTACTTTGGGAATGTCCTTGTCGGTTTTTTTCCTGATTATTTTTTATAGTATTAAAATCAAAGGGGTTGGCGGCTTCCTGAAAGAACTGGCTTTTCAGCCTTTTGGGCCCAAAATGCTCCCCTTTAATTTATTAATTGAAGTGCCTACACTTTTGGCCAAGCCTGTTTCATTAGGATTGCGACTTTATGGCAACCTATATGCAGGAGAATTAGTATTTTTATTGATAGCGCTATTTGGTGCTTTTCAACTGCCCGCTCACTTTATATGGGCAGCTTTTCACTTATTAGTTATACCCTTGCAGGCTTTTATTTTTATGATGCTCACTATTGTGTATCTAAGTCAGGCTTGCGAGCATCACTAATGTGAGCGTTTTATAGAAGAGCACTACAAATAAGTAATATCTTTAATTAAACAGAAACTTTTTTAACATTAGGCAAGACCTTTAAACTGGAGGAAAAAAATGGAGCTAATCTTAGCTAATACAGTACTTGGCGTATTGTTGGTACTGGGCATGGGCGCTTTAGGCACAGCAATTGGTTTCGGCATTCTAGGCGGAAAAATGTTGGAAGGCTCAGCTCGCCAACCTGAATTGGCGCCGATGCTACAAGGTAAAATGTTTTTGGTTGCGGGCTTGATTGACGCGATCACGATGATCGGACTAGCGATCGGCATGTGGTTTACATTTGCTAACCCTTTTACTGCAGCGCTTGTCGGCTAAAGCCAAAAAGCTAAAGCAAGTAAAAAACGTAAGCTAAGCAAGAGGGTATAACCGTGAATATCAATGCAACTATGCTAGGCCAGATGATTGCCTTCGCATTTTTCGTGTGGTTCTGCATGAAGTATGTGTGGCCGCCATTGACTGCTGCATTGGCGGAAAGGCAAAAAAGAATTGCTGATGGCCTGGAAGCAGCAGAAAAAGCTGGCAAGGATCTAGAGAAAACGCAAGAAATGGTCGCTGAGCAGCTAAAAGAAGCTAAAACGCAAGCAGCAAGCATTATTGATCAGGCTAACAAGCGTGCAACTCAGATTGTGGAAGAAGCCAAGAATCAAGGAAGAGAGGAAGGCCAGCGCATGATAACGGGCGCTCAAGCTGAGATTGAGCAAGAAATCAATAGAGCTAAAGAACAGCTACGAGCCCAGGTCGCGAGTATTGCTATTGCTGGCGCAGAGAAGATACTCGAAGCCACAATTGATGAAGCTGCTCACGCCAAAATAACTGAAAAACTGGCTGAGAGCCTCTAATGCGGGTATAAGAAAGAATGGCCGAGCTCACAACTTTAGCAAGACCTTATGCAAGAGCAGCCTTTGAAGTGGCGGCTTATGCGAATAGCTTACAGCTTTGGTCTGACATGCTGGCTCAGCTCGCAAACGTGGTAAAAAACGAGCGTGTTGCCGAACTGCTGTCTTCACCGTCTTTGACAGGTGATCAGCAAGCAAAAATTATTATTGATCTATGTGGTGATGAAATTATTGCTCAGATGCAAAATTTCGTCACTGTTCTGTCTGAAAACAAGCGTCTTTCATTACTGCCAGAAATTGTTGGTTTATTTGAGATTATGAAGGCCGAGCAAGAGCTAACAGTTGATGTTGAAATCACCACAGCTTTTGCGCTTGTTGAAGAAACTGAGAAGAAGTTGGCTCAAGCAATAAAAGCAAGATTGAACAGGGATGTAAAAATACACAGCCAAATTGATAAAAATTTAATTGGCGGCATGGTTATTCGTGCCGGTGATTTGGTAATTGACGATTCCGTGCGCGGTAAATTGCATAAGCTCGCGGAAGCAATGGGCTCATAGTTAACTGATAGCCGAGAAAGCAGCCGAGTAAAAGGTCGAGGAAAATAGAATGCAACAACTGAATCCTTCAGAAATAAGTGAAATTATTAAACAACGGATCGAAAAGCTGGATGTGTCTGCGCAAGCGCAAAATGAAGGCACTATTGTCTCGGTCTCTGACGGTATTATTCGTATACATGGTCTTGCCGACGTAATGTATGGGGAAATGATTGAATTTGAAGGTGGCCTTTATGGTATGGCGCTTAACCTGGAGCGTGATTCAGTAGGCGCGGTTGTATTGGGTGATTATCAAAGCCTTGCCGAAGGGCAAACATCCCGTTGTACCAAGCGAATTCTAGAAGTTCCTGTTGGTCCTGAACTGGAGGGTAGAGTTGTTGATGCTCTTGGGAATCCCATTGATGGCAAAGGCCCAATAAATGCAAAACAAACTGAAGCGGTAGAAAAAGTTGCTCCAGGGGTTATCGCCCGTCAAGGTGTTTCCCAACCAGTGCAAACAGGCTTGAAAGCAATCGATGCAATGGTGCCAATTGGCCGGGGACAGCGTGAGTTAATCATTGGCGACAGACAGGTTGGTAAAACAGCTATTGCTGTCGATGCCATTATTAATCAGAAAGGCACAGGCGTTAAATGTATTTATGTAGCCATTGGCCAGAAACAGTCTTCTATTGCTTCAGTGGTAAGAAAGCTGGAAGAACATGGCGCTATGGAGCACACCATTGTGGTTGCAGCAGGTGCTTCAGATCCTGCTGCAATGCAGTTTATTGCACCATATTCGGGCTGTACGATGGGCGAGTATTATCGAGACCGGGGTCAAGACGCATTAATTATTTATGATGACCTCACCAAACAGGCGTGGGCTTATCGCCAGATTTCATTGTTGTTGAGACGACCTCCTGGCCGAGAAGCATACCCTGGTGATGTGTTTTATTTGCATTCTCGCCTTCTAGAGAGAGCTGCACGTGTAAGTGCTGAATATGTGGAAAAAATTACTAACGGCGAAGTGAAAGGTCAAACAGGATCACTTACTGCACTACCAATTATTGAAACTCAGGCTGGTGATGTAAGCGCCTTCGTTCCTACCAACGTAATCTCAATTACCGATGGTCAAATATTCTTGGAAACCTCTTTATTCAACGCTGGTATTCGTCCAGCCATGAATGCGGGCGTTTCGGTATCTCGAGTGGGTGGGGCAGCACAAACAAAAATTATTAAAAAGCTAGGCGGCGGCATTCGCCTGGCCTTGGCTCAATATCGTGAGTTAGCAGCGTTCGCTCAATTTGCGTCAGACCTTGATGATGCTACTCGTTCTCAACTTGAGCATGGTCAACGCGTCACAGAGCTAATGAAGCAGGCGCAATATTCTCCTCTCTCAGTAGCAGAGATGGGTATTGTGCTTTACGCAGCAAATGAAGGTTATTTGAAAGAAATTGAGATAAATAAAATTGGTGATTTTGAATCTGCACTTTTATCTTATATGAACAGCGAACATGCTGACATGATCAAAGGCATTAATGAAACCGGTGATTATAGCGATGATATTGAAGCAAAATTCAAAGCAGCACTGGACAAGTTTATTGAAACTCAAACCTGGTAAATATTAATGGCGGCAGGAAAAGAAATACGCAACCAGATTGGGAGTATTAAAAATACTCAAAAGATCACCAGCGCCATGGAAATGGTTGCTGCGAGCAAAATGCGAAAAGCACAGGACCGCATGCAGTTGGGCAAACCTTACGCGACGAATATTCGCAATGTTGTTAGCCATATCGCTGCATCTTCAGCAGAGTATAAACATATCTATATGGAAGAGCGTGAAGTTAAGCGTATAGGTTATATTTTAGTATCTACAGATAGAGGACTTTGCGGCGGTTTAAATATTAATTTGTTCAAAGCCATGATCAACTCCATGAAAGCCTGGCATGATGAAGGCGCAGAAGTTGATATATGTACCGTTGGCTCTAAAGGCGCGGCCTTTTTTAATAGTTATGGCGGCAATGTGGTGGGAGCAGTTCGTAACCTTGGAGACAGGCCTTCCGCCGAAGATGTTGTCGGCGCTGTAAAAGTTATGCTGGACAGTTTCGGTAACGGCGAAATAGACAAGCTTTTTTTGGTTGGTAATGAATTTGTTAACACCATGACACAGTCACCAACTATCCATCAGCTATTGCCATTAAACCCTGCCGAAGATGAGGCAATGAAGCATCATTGGGATTATTTATATGAGCCTGATGCCAAGGAATTGTTAGACGGGCTGTTGACTCGTTATATTGAATCGCAGGTTTATCAAGCGGTGGTTGAGAACAATGCCTGTGAGCAGGCTGCCCGAATGATTGCGATGAAGAGTGCTACTGATAATGCAGGTGACATTATTGATGAGCTTCAACTGATATATAACAAGGCAAGACAAGCAGCCATTACACAAGAGTTGTCTGAAATTGTTAGTGGCGCGGCAGCCGTATAGAAATAAAGATCAACCAAAAAAAATTAGATTTTAATAAGCAAAGAGAAACACATAGAGGACAAGACATGAGCAGCGGTCGTATAGTACAAATTATTGGCCCAGTTATTGACGTGGAATTTCCTAGGGATTCTGTGCCTAAAGTTTATGAAGCACTGACAATTGCAGAGAAGGAAATAACGCTCGAAGTACAACAGCAGCTGGGTGACGGCATTGTACGTACAATTGCCATGGGATCAACAGAAGGCTTGAGCCGAGGCTTAACAGTTAATGATACTGGCTCTCCTATTAGCGTTCCCGTTGGTGAAGAAACGCTTGGACGCATTATGGATGTTCTTGGCAACCCAATTGATGAATGCGGGCCAATTGGTGAAAAAGAAAAAATGCCTATCCATCGTAAAGCGCCCAGTTATGATGAGCAAGCCGCGTCCGAAGAAGTGCTTGAAACAGGCATTAAAGTCATTGATTTGGTTTGTCCTTTTGCAAAAGGGGGTAAAGTAGGTTTGTTTGGCGGTGCCGGTGTAGGAAAAACAGTAAATATGATGGAACTGATCAATAATATTGCTACTGGTCGGGGAGGCTTATCAGTATTTGCTGGAGTGGGAGAACGTACCCGTGAGGGCAATGACTTTTACCATGAAATGCAGGAAGCGAAAGTTATTGATACGGAAAATTTTAAAAATTCAAAAGTATCAATGGTCTATGGCCAAATGAATGAGCCGCCCGGAAACAGACTTCGTGTTGCGTTAACTGGATTAACCATGGCAGAAAAATTTCGTGATGAAGGCCGAGATGTGCTGCTTTTTATTGATAATATTTATCGTTACACGCTGGCAGGAACAGAAGTTTCAGCCTTGTTAGGCCGTATGCCTTCTGCCGTGGGATATCAGCCCACACTTGCAGAGGAAATGGGAGCTTTACAAGAGAGGATTACCTCTACCAAAACGGGCTCAATCACTTCAATTCAAGCAGTATACGTGCCTGCAGATGACTTGACTGACCCTTCACCAGCAACAACATTTGCTCACTTGGATGCAACCGTGGTTTTGTCTCGAGATATTGCGTCATTGGGTATTTATCCTGCTGTAGACCCTCTCGATTCAACTTCCCGCCAGCTTGATCCACTTGCAATTGGTCAAGAACATTATGATGTGGCTCGAGGTGTACAATCTATTTTGCAACGCTATAAAGAACTTAAGGATATTATTGCTATTCTGGGTATGGATGAATTATCGGAAGAAGATAAATTGGCTGTAAGCAGGGCGCGTAAAGTAGAACGATTCTTTTCTCAGCCTTTTACGGTTGCAGAGGTTTTCACTGGCTCCCCTGGAAAATACGTGAGTTTGAAAGACACGATCAGTGGATTTAAAGCTATTCTGGCAGGCGAATATGATGACTTACCTGAACAGGCTTTCTATATGGTAGGCGGGATAGAAGAGGCCGTTGAGAAAGCTAAAACTTTATAAGTTTGGTTTGTATAACTAGAGGAATATTATGGCAACATCTTTTCATTGTGATATCGCAAGCGCAGAAAACAGTATTTTTTCTGGTGAAGTTGAATCATTAGTTGCTGCTGGAAGCCTGGGTGATTTAGGTATTTATCCTGGACACGCCCCATTGTTAACAGCGCTTATTCCTGGACCAGTTAGGCTGGTCATGGCTGGTGGAGAGGAAGATATTTATTACGTGTCAGGCGGGTTTCTTGAAGTTCAGCCTGGGAAAGTTAATATTTTAGCTGACACGGCAATTCGGGCAGATGATGTTGATGAAGCAACTGCAGAAAAAGCACGCCAAGAAGCTGAGACGGCGATAGCAAATCAAGATGCAGAATTTGAGTATTCAAGAGCAGCATCTCAGTTAGCCGAAGCTGCCGCTCAAATTCGAACCATTCAGCAGCTGCGCAAGAAGCTCGGCGGTTAGAAACGCTTCAAGCCTTTACTTTTATTGATATTGAAGTTCCGCAATTTCCTGCTTGAGTAGTGCGGCCTTCTCTGCTGCTTGTTAAAAATTATTAAGCCTCAAAATTTCAAGAATTAAAATAAAGAATAAAGATTGCAGCTCCGTTTTTTGTTATGCTGATTATCCTGAAAGCTTCTAGATCATGGGCATAGCGGGTATATATCTAAATGTCTCCTAAATTAAATGTTGTTATTCTGGCAGCCGGCAAAGGCAGCAGAATGTTTTCCGAAAAGCCTAAAGTGCTGCATGAACTTGCAGGCTGTAGCCTAGTAGAACACGTTATCGCTACAGCAAAGAATTTAAATCCAGAAAATATAACCCTAGTCGTTGGCCATCAGGCTGATGAGCTTAAGTCTCATTTTGCTGATGAAGAATATAACTTTGTCTTGCAGAAAGAGCAAAAGGGCACGGCACATGCATTGCAGCAAGCTTTGCCATTTTTAAATGAAGAAGCCAATGCCATAGTTTTATATGGCGATGTTCCCCTAACAAAAACCTCAAGTCTGGAACAGCTTATCTCACTTATAAATGATTCCACGATGGCGGTGCTAACAAGTGACGTTAAAGAGCCTGAAGGTTTGGGTCGAATTATTCGCAATGCTGAAGGCGATATAGAATGTATAGTTGAAGAAAAAGATGCAGATCAAAATCAGAAGATTGTTAGAGAAATTAATACGGGAATTATGGCTTTTCCAGTAAAAAAATTAAAACAATGGTTGCCTAAAATTAAGAATAACAATGCTCAAAATGAATTCTATTTAACCGATATTGTTAGCCTGGCTTTGGAAGATAAATGCCAAGTTAAAACCAGTTTCTGTACAGAAGAATATGAAGCATATGGCGTTAATAATATGTTACAGCTAGCCATGCTTGAAAGAATTTATCAAAATGAACGTGCGTCTCAACTTATGTTGAAAGGTGTAAAAATTTGTGACCCTTCACGATTTGATGTTCGAGGAGACGTGGATATTTCATCAGACGTAGAAATTGATATTAATGTGATTCTGGAAGGAAAGGTAAAAATAGAAAAAAATGTAAAAATTGGTGCTAATTGTATCTTAAAAAACTGCACCATACTTCAGGGCTCCCATATTTTTCCTAATACAATAATTGAAGATGCCTACATTGGTGAGAGCTGCAATATTGGCCCTTTTGCCAGAATTCGACCAGGAACAGAACTAAAAGATCGAGCAAAAATTGGCAATTTTGTTGAAACAAAAAAATCAATAATCGGGCAAGGAAGTAAGGTAAACCATTTAAGTTATGTGGGTGATAGTGAGCTAGGCGAGGACGTTAATATAGGCGCTGGCACAATCACTTGCAATTATGATGGGGTTAATAAATTTAAAACAACGATAGGCAACGATGTATTTATTGGCTCGAACTCTGCATTGGTTGCTCCCGTTGTTATTGGGAATGGCGCAACAGTTGGTGCTGGCTCAACAATTACTAAAGATGTAAAAGCTAACCAGCTTGCCCTAACGAGAACTAAACAAAACAATATTAATGGCTGGAAACGGCCAAGCAAAAAAGAAACTTAGAAATTTTGTGAGCGATAATATATGTGCGGAATAGTCGGCGCTATAGGCCAGAGAAAAGTTTCAGACATTCTTATTGAGGGCTTAAAAAGACTTGAATATCGAGGTTATGATTCAGCCGGCATAGCTGTTCTAGATAAGAAAAAAGGCAGCATTAGCTGTATAAAAAAGCTGGGGAAAGTAGCCGTTCTTGAAGAGGCGGTTAATCAAAGTTCGATTAAGGGTACTGTTGGCATAGCACATACTCGCTGGGCTACACATGGCAAGCCTTCTGAGGTTAATGCGCACCCCCACTGCTCATCGGATAGTTTAGCACTTGTTCATAATGGCATCATTGAA
>Ga0222714_10002777_pt1 | contig 18270 bp, 14 predicted proteins | sample C33_3DmetaG_FD_165048 | JGI IMG/M metagenome (GOLD analysis project Ga0222714, IMG submission 165048) | Estuarine water microbial communities from San Francisco Bay, California, United States - C33_3D | ecosystem: Environmental > Aquatic > Marine > Unclassified | place: USA: California...
ATATTGAAAATAAAATTACAGGTGGTTATGTTTATAAAATGGAGGATAAACAAGAAGAAATATACGGAGGTTCTCTTCAAAGAGGTGTTACCGTTCCAATTGGATTAGTTGTTAATAACTATGATGATAATATTAAATCCCGCGGTGGGGAATATATAGGTGTGATAAGAATGGATAGAATTAACCAGTTATTAGGTTTAAATTATAAACCATTAAAAAACATCACACACAAACTCAAATTGGCTATCGCGCCAAATCGAACAAAAAAAAAAAAATCTCAGTGATTTAGACCATCGAAGTTGTCAATCACACGCATTCTGTGTGCCAATTGAACTGCGCAATGGTGTAAAATCTTAATCGGTTTATATTTACATTTCTTGTATACATAAATCTAATATACCGACCAATCTCCTTTTTTATGTGGATTCAAATTTAGCATTTTATCTGCATTCTCTTTCCAGAAAGCGACCTTACGTTCGGTAATTATATCTTTTTTAGTCTTTGGTACAATGTTACTGTTTTCCATACGCGATTTATCTAATTCGCTCGCCTGAGGTTTTATTCCATAACAATTTACACCCAGTTTCATTTTATTATTCGGTATATATCCACCATTTACACCAGGTCTACCACAACTATTTTTCATAGCATCGTTAGATTGTAATTTTAACCAAGTATCTTTTTGTGTAGGGAAGAAACCCATTTGGTTCTGTGACCATCCATAAGAACACCAATCGGCTCCTTTGTTATAGGCATCTTCTATTTCATCGTAACTAGCAAGTCTGGCACCCAATGCAGAGCATACGTGCGGTGCATCTTCGAATGAATATAGATTATTAGAAACGTTGAATACTTCTTCTGCTGGTTGGGGAGTGATAGGAGCACTATTAGATGCGTCATTACCAGATGCATCATTGCCAGATGCGTCATTACCAGATGCATCATTACCAGGGTTTATGATATTGATATCTTCATCGTTTATGATTTTACCATATAATATGTTATTCACAGTATCCTCTACAACTCTAATTACAGGAATGTTCAATACATCTGTACAGAATATTACTATTATATTTAATAATAATACCACCCATAATAAAAAGTCAGAAACATCAAGAACAAATGAACTATTCCCCTCGGGTGTGGGTAAATGTAAAATTCGTTTTATACCGAATATAAATCCAAGTAGAACTATTAATCCAAAAGTAGTTTCTATATCCCCTATATTGGTTTTAAATGCTGTATATAATGTTTCTGTTAAATTGTTCTTTTTATCATCATCTAGATGATAATATTTATTGAATCCGGATAACGCAATTACAAACAAAATTACCAAATTCATTGTTGATATAAGACTGTTTCTGCTATCCATTCCAAATGCTCTAAAATACATTCCCAATACAATATACAATACAACAAATATTGCTAAAAACGAAACCAACATTTTAAGATTGTCTTTATTGAGAAACTTATTCAATAATATTATAAGTTTACTCGGTTTGGCGTCCGTAGCATCAGTAGTAGTAGCAGCAGTAGTTCCAGTAGCAGTAGTTCCAGTAGCAGTAGTTCCAGTAGCAGTTCCGGCAGTAGTAGCAGCATCAGTAGTAGTAGTAGCAGTAGTAGTTCCAGTAGCAGCAGCATCAGTAGCAGCAGCATCATCACCTTCTACACCTTCGGAAAATGTCTCTTTTTTCGAGAACATATTTATTAAATCTTTAAACATTTATTCTTTATATTATACTAGGTTATTTTTTTACGATAGAACAGACAGTACGCCATTGGTGTAATAATTGATTGTGTATTTTGCACTTTTTGTACAATTTCGTCATTAAACAGAAACCAATCATTTGTATAATTTTTAATAAATGCTGTATAGTGACCCATGTAAACATTACCGCTGTGATTGCATATAGCATATAATTCATATTTATAAGAATTTGGTTTATATCCACATACATATTTGGATAAATTCAAATCATCTAAAGGGAATAAAACCTTATCATTTCGTTTTATTTTACCATCAAACGAGAACCGATTAAATGTTATAACTAGAATATCTGGTAAATTCCAAAAGCGAATGCGTTTCACAATATCTTCTTTTTTATTGGTTTTGTCATTAAACCATGCATTTTCACCCTCCATTTTTTCATCAATTGTGTATAAATCGAAACAATCATATATATCGGTATTTTGTTTATTGGGTAAAGGTAAATCAATTATAAAATATTGTTCTGGGTTCACACTGTGTTGTATACTTTTGTCAATAGATAGTAATTCCATTACCTGTATACCATAAAATAATTCGTTTATCTCACTAAATTCCTTGGAATATATTCCTTTTAAATGTGTATAACATTTTACAGCAAGAGCATCAACGCTGTGCTCATTTTTTCCGTTTATGTTAACAATCACAGAACGAGATATACTATTATGTAAACACTCTAGCATAAATAACAAGAATTCTGAAATATCATTTTGACTCCATCCTGTGAATAAGTCACGGGATTTCTCTTTCGCAACTTTTTGAACGCTTCTTACAAATTTATTAGGACTTATTACACCATTGTTCGTCCATATGAGTTGTCGTAACTCGTTCCATTCATCTAGTATAATGCCATCACTGTTGTCATGAAGTTTCTTTTTATTGTCCAGTAATTTATTTAATTCTGGTGTATTACTAAGTGCTTGTAAACAAGAATTCAAAAAACACGTATTTCCTAGATTTTTTAATCCGACATATCCATATTGGTTGTATTTTTTATCAGACATTAATTTAATTTATGATATTATAAAATTTTACCTTTATATATATAAGTTAAATGAACAATCCGGGTGATGATATTAATGCAGGTCTAGATCAACGTTTGTCTCGTCGTAGAAACTTTCAATTGTTACGAGACATTGTAACATCCTATAATGAAAACATACGTGTAAACAACCAGTATATGATAGAATATATTCATAGTATGCAAGATATTATTAATTATATGCGGGATATGAATAATAGAGATGAACTTTATTACGAGCAGTTACGGAGAACACGTCCTAGAAGACCACCACCACCACCTCCATCTCCATCTCCGAGAACGCATTTCAATCCAGTAAATGGTCATCTCCCAATAAATGGTCATCCCCCAATAAATGGTTATCCCTCGGTTCCGGTTACGCCATCAAATCGTAACATTAGGAATATGAGTTTAGGAGAATTTATACAAGGTATCGCACAAGACACGGAAACCACTCCGGTGTTATCAACAGAGACGGATAATAATAATAATAATAATAACAATAATAGGATAACTTCCATGCGAACATTTACAACCTTTCTTGACGGAGAGTTTTCAAGTAATCAAAATATTACTATTTCAAATTTATATCGTATAATGATGCGGGATTTTACAGAAACTGGTGTTACGCAAGAAGGATTAGATGAAACAGAATTGGAATACGGAGTAATAGACGTTACATATAACGCAGCTTCACATGGGATTATTGATACTCATTGTCCTATTATATTGGAAGATTTTGAAGATAATGAACGAATTAAGCAAATTGTAGAATGTGGTCATATATTCAAACCAGAACCATTGTTGCGATGGTTTTCGCAACACACTGAGTGTCCAATATGTAGATGTGACCTCAAAATGAATAGAGAGTCGCGTGATGCAAGTTTTAATTTCACACCGAATACGAATACTGATATTATAGACGATATAGAACCTGTTGATGATGCAATTCCAAATAGTTTGGGTCGAACGAACGAAGATGATGGTGATAGCGATTAGTATAATTTCCTCTTTGTTTACATATTTTTATTCGGAAAAGTGTAAACAATAAAAAATATATATATAATATCGTAGATGATTACTTCTACACCTTTGCATATTTACACACTTGAAGATTTGAAAATCAAAAAATGTTTGCTCTTCGCAGAGCTGTTTACATAAAATATATATTATAATATATATGAAATCTAATAACTTTATAAAAAATTGTAGTCATTATGGAGATATTTTAGCTATACCTTTCTTCGCTTTATTGGTCATTTATTTTTACAATATTGAAGACAAATCTACAATAGAATATGTATTATTATTATTTTCTATAAGTGGATTGATATTAGATATTTTATATACCTATATTTTTTTTGTCCCATTTTAATTCTTCAAAGGCGGTTTTTTTTGCGAAGATTACAGTGGCAAAGTAACAATTACCAAAGCACATTTTATAAGTTCTAAGAATATGCTATGGTGTAAACGTATAGAATGTTGCGATTGATTGAAGACCGTTACGTTTATTATTAATTTTATTCAGCACTTTATCAAACAATAATGTTTTTACTTTTGCAGAACAGTATTTCTCTCGTTTTTTCATATATAATTCTAAGTCACCATCACATTCATCTTCCAAATTAGACATATCTTTCTTATAATTCTTTATCGCGTTTGGTTTACGTTGGTATTCCCATATTTTTTCTAACGCCAGACCAAATAATTGCTGGAGTGGTTTCATTATCTGATTCGTAATGTAGTATGCATAGTCTATATCTATGTTGTTATTAATAATATATTCCGGTGTCTCAATTCGTTCACCCATAAGTCTCTTTTTCGTTGGAGTTGATATGAAAAGATACTTTATACGATCGCCTGGTTTTGGTTTATTTCCCGGTTCACGTTCTGCTATACGGTCCGCCAATACCTTATGAGCTATCTGATTAGGGTTTTTGTATCCACTTCTTAGTGCTCGTGTAATTGATAATTTATCCATGTTTACTTTACCATCAATTAGATTATTCAATGATGTATTCAGAAATTCGATAGCAGACGATACGTTGTTGTCTTTCATTAGAATGTTAACAATTCCACCATATGTATCCTTCAAGTAATCACAAGCATCGCGACGCTTCAACGAAAGACCCATATATTTCAATTTACCTTTATCTGGATTATGTTCGTATAGAATTCCCACGTACCGCTTCTTTGAAAGTAAACAAAATGGCCAGAAAGTTTTCTCGTATTCTAAATCATGGGGGCACTTTAAGAATTTTGTAGCCAATTCGCCTGCACGTTGTGCGAGTTCTATAGTGATTTTAAGTGCTCGTTTTCCTATAATTTTTTCACCTTCCAATGTTTCCAGATTAAATGTAAAGAATACACTATCAGTATCTCCATAAACGTATTCTGCCTTACTGCGGACAGTTCCCTCTTCCGTTTCACATATAGTATCGCCATAGCACTCCTCTATAATATGCTTACCATATATTAATAGTTTACGCCCAGTTGCCGTGGTTGAAGCAGCCACATCCGGTTCGTAAAATGTGCTTGTCTTTGCACCCGTTTGACCGTATAGAGAATTTGCTGTGACTTTTATGCTCAATTGACGTTTATCTAATACATTCTTCATAAACTCGTCAGATGTTGTCGGTATCATCTTACGTGTTGCTTTACGCTCGTATAGTAATTCTTCTAGAATCGATGGTAATACTGCCTTTTTACCTTCGGGAAACTGTGCAAACCTACAAATCTTATAACCCGACAATGTCTTTGTTGCAGCCGCGCTTGGATGTGTACGGTGATAGCGGAATGTATCGTATTTAATATCTACGTATTTGTAATCAGGTAAATTATCATAAATATAAATTCCATTTTTATCCGTTTCTCCTGTGCGTTTATCTACTTTCTCAACACCATTTATATCGTATTCTTTTGTCCAAACCTTACTATCGTGCGATAGATTTTCACTGATGATAGACGATGGATATAGGGAACTATAATCTACACAAGCAACAGGATTGTCTAAATAAAAGTCACATTTTGGTGGTAAAACGATAGCACCTTCGTATCCGTCGTTACCGAAGCTCTTCTCTATATCGGGCATCAATGTATTCTTAATACGACATTTCTTCGCAACATAACTCGTTAGTTTAATACCCTGTCCTCTGAATACAAGGAAACTTATAGGTACACTACACATACGCGACATCTCAATGTATCCTGTGATTACGTCGATTTTATTTAATAGATGATGAACTAGGTTACAATCTTGTATACAATACTTCGCTACAATCGCTCTATCCGATGACGAACCATTTGCGAGCCTGAAAATGTCCTGAGGCGATACATCATCTTTTGCCATACCCCAGCGAACGGATTTTGTCATGTCGATGTGTTTTGCGTGTTGTCCTTCAATTACTAGGATGTTGTATTTGTTTTCTACCTCTTTTCCTTTGATGGTTTCTTTTACCAATACATCTTTCTGTATATCTATTACCTTGAATTTTTTACCGTCACTATAGTAATCTTTGGTAAAAGTCGTAAGTTCAATATGTATGAAATCGTTCTTATTCAGACCGGTGAGATTCTTACTATATAGATGAGTTGTATCGTTTTCTTGGTCGACTACTTCTTTAATATCATCTCCGATATACTCACCAGCAACATCATCCAGTTTATAAGAAGATAAATTAAAATCTCGACGGAAATAAGTATACATATCAATCTGTAGCCGTCCGGTCGTCTTTATATAATGTAAGTCGTATTCTCCACTCGCCAATACTACTTTCGAATGCTCAATTCCTTTAATCCTGTTATCATTATCACGGTCCCTTACTCCGCATACTTCATTTTCTTTACGCGATAGTTTAAGAAATTCTTCTGCGCAATTATTTTCAGCGGCGCGATTATACATAAACTGGTAATCAAAACCGAATATATTATATCCGATAATGATATCCGGATTTTCTTCTTGTATTAGGTTTTTCCACGCAAGTAATAAATCCTTTTCTGTAACACAAGTTTCTATTACAGCATCTTCTACCGGGTCACAAGTTCCAAGAACCAGACAATGATTCAAGTATGGTTTGGGTTCGCCATATGTGATAAATGTTGAACCGATAAAAGTTACTTCGTCTCCCTTTAATGGTGGTAAACCGTTATTTTTATTTGAGAATAAAATATCCATCTCATTTATCTTATCTTCTCTTGCATAGTCTTCGTTTAATAACATTTTCAAAACGGTTACTTTTTTGTCTATTTTTTTTTTCTTTTTATTGGACCAATCGTTATTGTCTTCATCGTCACTATCGTATCCCTTTGAAAACATATAATCGAGCGTATTTATATTATCCATTATACCGTTTTCAAGTTTAACATTGTCTAACTGCATTGTAAGCATCTTATTTATTTTAGACTGTATTGATGACTTACTTGTAAGTTTCTCATCCTTCGGATATACTTTATCTATTCCTTCAAAATTCATATGACCGAATGCAGTAAGTATACAATTTTCCATAAATGACGTTATCATATCTTCATTCGGCTTCAATTTATCATACAGATCCATAATATTGGAAGCGAGTCGCTTGTATGTTTTTATTGGTAAAGGAAAATCTCCATGACTACTACTTGCCTCAATATCAAAACTACATATCTTATACGGGACTCTTGTCTCTTTATCTTGGACGGGTATAACTTGGTTTTCATCACATTCATATTCATAATCACACATAGTTTTCTTTTGTTGTATCATATGTTTTTTTGAATCTTTTATTTTAATCCACCCCGATGGACTTATTTCGTTCAAGTGGTAATAACGTAATAGAGGAGGAATACTACTCTCATATAATTCTAGAATGCAATTATTTGTCTTCGATACCGAGTAAACCAAATTCACCCGTTTACTATCACCTTCTTCGTTGTATGAATTCCAAAGACCGCGTGCCTTATTCATACCCATTGTATTATGAAATGTTATCTTTATAAATTTAGACTCTTTACCGTGTGTGAAACCATATAGTTTTTTTTTTGAAACGAGTTCAAGATTAATTACTGATTTTGAATGATACGCACCTAGTTTTTTTATGAACCACGCCTTAAATGGTCCAATATTCATACTTGTCCAATCATCACCCACCTTGATATAAAAGAATGGTTTATAGTTGTTTACTTTTATACACGCTGTTTCACCTGTTTCGTTTATACCATACAACTCTACTATAAATTTGGGTATATCGATTTTTGGTTTGTCGTCTTCGTCACTACTCGCGTCTTTTTTTTCGACTTCCTGATCATAGAAATTACAATCAAATAATCTATACATTTTAGATATTTTGAGTTTTTTCTTGTTTTCCGTCATTTGTATAAATAACGAATTGTGTTTATTATCTTTGTTTTTGGTTATTGTAATCGGATATTATAAACTTCAATTTTACAATATGAAATAAACATTATTAAATATTAAATATTAAATATATATATGGTTGATATCACATTCAATAAAGTATTCCATAGTATATGGAATTATACCAAGGAGCATTGGTATAATTTTAGATCTTACATTAGTGGAACTGAACCGTCGCAATCAATATGTAACAATTGTAATTCTATAAATGATGTGTATATAATGTGTGATTGCTTCGGATATAATAAGACAATAGTGAGTGACCGCGGTTATATAGTCAATGTGGTTTCTGATTGTCATGAAGTTAATTTACAGCACAGTATAGTGTTTTAATTCTTCAATGGTTTAGAACAACCAACTTACTATTTTAGGCTTCGTTTTTCTTGTTGACCTTTTCATTGTTAGTCTATGTTGTTTACTAGTATGTCTTTTGGGTTTTTTGTATTTTGAGAATAGTTGTATTAAACTCTCAGTTTCCCTTGGTCCTTTATACTCATTAAAACCAGTCCTATTCTTAATAAGAATTGTAGGGAATGCGTTAATTCGTTTATTACCTAAGATGGTTTTCACCTGAGGTTTACTCAATTCTTTTTGTTCAATTGCTCTGACTATTGTTCCGTTTACATTGTATTCACCTTGTTTGGATGGATAACCTCCGATGGTTTTCATTGTTTCTAAAAGTGTAATACAATGGGGACACCAATCAGCGTGAATTATATAAAATTTGGTATGCATGTGTATATAAGTACTGGATATTTTATCGTCTCGTTTTTTTTTCGTTATTTATTATATATAAATGAGATACCTCTTATTATTCACTATATTTATATTTCTATTAGGAACAAGTGTTTGTGCTTTATCGGCAAGGACGCAAATAGAGAACCATATTACAAAGGATAAGATAAGCGATACAACAAGTGATAAAAACATCGAAGGGTTAGAAACTAACAATATATGTGGCACTGCTCTAATTAAACGCGGGGGGAGATTATTACTCTTCATTGACCCAAATAATAAAGACGAATTGCCTATCGAATTTGACACTTTAGACGATTATATAAATTATTTAGATGAAAACAAATTAAAAGGTATAGAATGTCCTGTATTGTTTCTACAGCAAGAGAACGATGCACAGGGTAATGACGTATATCGTGTCCGCCCTAGCCCTTTCAATCAAGCAGGGGGTATGGACCCTATAAATGTTGTTCCCATTCAAGATGCGAGTCGTGCTAATTATCCGTATAATTCAAATCAATACCCAGGCATAGACACAACTGGGTCGCAGATCGGAGTATATAATGAATTGGATGAAATACATGATTCTACATCAAAAGCTCTAATAAGTGATAATCCAATGGACACAAACTGGGGTGGTGTAGAATTTACAAATAGTAAAATAGAAGGTGGTAAATATGAAGATAATGAAGTGAACAAACCATTATATTTTAATCCGAAGACGCAGTTCTTACCAGATACATTCAATAGAGAGAACCCCAAATCGTATATACCAAGCACAGGTCCAAAATAATTGTTATGGATTATATAATAGGTATGTCTTAATATCTTCCAACACTTTTTTACTTATTTTACGTGTTTTTTCGTTCTTTGTTATGGTTAGGTTCTCTAAACACGTTTGATCTTTTTGTAGACTATCAATGAGATTATAAAAAGATTTGAAATTACTCATAATCGCAGTGGCTATAACAGAACTTACTCCTGGTATTTGTGATAGTATAATTTCACCTATATTATCTGGTGTAATATTATCTTTTTTTACTTTTTTTACTAAATTACAATAGTTAACTGGTGGTTCTCCACTTTGATTATTTATTAAATTTCCAGACATATCAGAGAACCCTGTATAAAAAGGTTGATTTTTTGCTTCGTTTTTAATGATTTTTTCCATCATATAAACAATTAACCGTGCGGTTTCTGTAACACTCAAGGTTCTCAAAACACTGAAACCTTTATACATATTTAACGATGTAATGGATGAACAGACCATTTTATATTCACTTTGGTTTAATGTGTTCATGTTACCTTCTATTATATATATTATACGATGATTGGGGCACGTTGTTGCGTAAGAAAGTCTATGTGATTGTTCTTCGTATCGTCCGTCCTTTATACTTGATAATAAATCACGTAAACTCTTACGTTCTATAATACAAAATTCTGCACATTCCAGAGAACCTGGTGTTAGAATAACGTCACCAATATGTAATGTTTGTCGTTCTATTTGAAAAGTATTAGAATTTTCGGTTTTTAATAACTCGGTAAAACTATTCATCAAATCATGTTCTCTATCATCGACTATTATTTTCATATTATAAAATAAAATAATATAGTGAGTTTATATTATTTTAGTAATTGTAATAATTAACGATTGGTGAAACGCATTCCAATTCCTCCGATAACAACTCTAGTGGAATTCGATGGGGTTCTCATAGCGGTCAAATTCAAAATTGAAGGAGCGCTATTATACGCCCTTCTCTGAGCAACAGAAGCAGTCTCGGTAGGTGCGAGACCCGCCTTTTTCATTCCACCACCTTGATTGATGTTTACAACGCTAGACATTGAAGATGTTCTCTTGGTTCCGCTTAATACCATTTTATATATAATATGAATATTTTTAATTTATAAAATTGATTATATAAATGTATTAAAGTTTTCATCTTATACACTATTAGGTTCTTTACAATATGTTAAAGGTTAATTCAGGACAAAATCTCGATGACGATGTTCATATTATTAAAAATGATAAAGGTGAAGATGTGTATGTTTTTGATCCACACAACCCCCTAAATATTGAGATTAAACAAAAAGATGTAGAAGGTATTTTATCATCATACGGCATTGATGTCCCCATTCATAATTTCCAATTATATAGACGCGCATTTGTTCATCGTTCGTATATTCGACGACCAGATGTTGAAAATGCAGAAAATAATATTATAATTGTTCCAAAACCAGAATCTTGTATACCCTTATATTCCAAATCTAACGAACGTCTTGAGTTTATTGGTGACGGGGTATTGGAATGTATTACAAAATACTACTTATATCGCCGTTTTCCTAAAGAAAATGAGGGATTTATGACTGAGAAAAAAATCGCGCTCGTTAAAAATGAATCTATTGGTAGAATGACTTATGAGATGGGTATTCATAAATGGTTCATTATGTCTAAAAATGCAGAATTAAAACAAACGCGTACCAATCTCAAGAAATTAGGTTGTTTATTTGAGGCATTTATTGGCGCGATGTTTTTAGATTTCAATAAAATATCTGTAAAAGATGAGGATAAATGGTTTGAGAATGTATTTGTAACTGGTCCTGGTTTTCAGATGTGTCAGATATTTATAGAGCGGATATTCGAAAAACACGTGGACTGGATTAAACTTATTCAAGATGATGATAATTATAAGAACATCTTACAGGTTAAGATACAAAAAGAATTCAAGGTCACTCCTCATTATATTGAGATGGAACAACACGACCCTGATGTAGGGTATCATATGGGGGTTTATTTATGTTTGGGACAACAAATACATAATACTGTTACCAGTTCTGCTATCGGTATTCATTCGTTTACGACATTTAAAGATATACATCAACAAATGTCGGAAAAAGGTAAGATATTTGTATTCCTCGGTGATGGTATTCATAAGATTAAAAAGAAGGCAGAACAGACTGCTTGTGAAATGGCTATTAGTAACTTGGATGGATTTTAGATTGTTTTGAATTTATTATTATTTATGTAATATTGTAACGACATTTTTTTACTTATTAGTTGTATTCAAATAACTAATAAATCGCATATACCGAAATAGGATTACTAAATGTAAAAGAACAAACATAAATACATATTTTTATACCAATATAGTATAATACTATGAGCAATGCCTATTTAGAAAAATTAATGAAGAAACCTATACCTCAAATAGAAAAAGGTGGTTTTATTATGTTTATAGATAAAGAAGTTGATGACAAAGAAGTTGATGACAAAGAAGTCGATGATAAAGAAATTGATGATAAAGAAGTTGATGATAAAGAAATTGATGATAAAGAAGTTGAGAAACCTATATCATTTCAAATTATAGACAAGAGACAGAATAATAATATAGACCGTTCGTTAATACTAGAACGTCTAACAAACAGACAATACATGAATGATGGTTTAGGTTTAGAACCGATTGATATAGGGTTACAAGACACACCTACCGGGGTTGTAAAACCGAAGAAGAAGGTTCAAAAGATTACAATATTGGGAGAACAGCGAATTGGTGTTTTGGACGAAGAAGAAGAAGAACAACAGTTACCCAGAACAAAAATCAAAATTAAGGTTATCAAACCAAAAACTGTATCAACCGCATTATTGAATGATTTTAAAATTGGTGATGCGGGTACGAAAAGTAGATTACCTGTTCAAAAAGATAAAATTATCCAGAAGTCATCAACCTATTATATGAATAACCGTAAAATTTCAATTGATAAATTGAACAAGTTATTTCAACCATATAAGCAAGAAATATTGGATAATACTTCAGTAATGTCTTGTAATTCAAAGGATGTTGATTTTGGTCTCCTTACACATCAAAAGATAGTCCGTGATTATTTAAATTTATATACACCTTATCGCGGGTTATTATTATATCATGGTCTCGGTTCTGGAAAAACGTGTAGTTCAATCGCAATTGCAGAAGGAATGAAATCTGATAAAAAAATTGTATTGATGACTCCCGCATCTCTTAAAATGAATTTTTTCAGTGAATTGAAGAAATGCGGTGACGAATTATTCCGTAAAAACCAGTTTTGGGAATTCATTTCGACGGTTGGAAAGGAAGATTATAAAGAAGCCATATCGAGTTCTATGGGAATATCGAAAGAATTCATAGAAAAATATAATGGCGCTTGGATGGTTAATGTAAAAAAACCCAGTAATTACAAAGAATTAACAGCAAATGAACAGGCGACGTTGGACGAACAATTGAATGAAATGATACGACATAAATATAATGATATTAACTATAATGGTTTGAACATGAATAAATTGAACGAGTTAACAAATAACCAAACATCGAACCCTTTTCATAATAAGGTTATCATTATTGACGAAGCCCATAATTTTGTAAGTCGTATTGTAAATAAAATAGATAAACCAGGAACCATTTCGTATGTTCTATATGACTTATTGATGCGAGCGGAAAACGCCAAGATTGTATTATTAACTGGAACTCCGATAATCAATTATCCAAATGAGATAGGAATTCTTTATAATATATTAAGGGGGTACATTAAAACCTGGAAAATACCAGTTGTAGTCAAATCAACCAATAAAATTAACCGCGACGAGATATTGGAAATGTTTCAAAAAGCTAACTTCCATACACACGACTTCGTAGAATATAGCGGTAATGTTCTTACTATAACTAGAAACCCATATGGTTTTATAAACATAGAAAAGCGTAGTTATACACGCAAGACAGATACACAAAAAAAAAATTATGGTGGTTCTATTAATACTACGAAAAAAAATAAGATTATTATTAATGGTGGTGCCGATGGTCCCTTTGATAGATATAATGGAGTTAAACTGGATGAAACTGGTAACATTAACGACGAGAATTTTATACGAATTATAACACAAATATTGAAAACAAATGAAATTGAACCACGAACGAATATGATACAATTGGAATTGAATAAAGCTCTACCTGATGTGAAAGATGAGTTTATTGATATGTTTATAGACACTGATACCGCAACATTAAAAGATAGTAATCTATTCAAGAGGCGTATACTAGGACTTTCATCCTATTTTAGAAGTGCACAAGAATCACTTTTACCAGAATTCGTGTTAAACGAAGCTGGGGAAAATTACCATTTGGTGATGAGCGAAATGAGTGAGCACCAATTTAGTGTATATGAAAAAATTAGAAAGACAGAGGCAGACCAAGAGAAGAATAAACGAAACCAAAGTAAAAAGAAGAAACCAGATGGTGATTTATACGAAATTGCATCGTCGTATAGGATATTTTCGCGCGCCGCGTGTAATTTTGCCTTTCCTTACCCACCAGGACGACCAATGCCCGTAAACGAGACTATAAGTGAATTGGATATAGATGGAACGGCTAAGGAATTAATACAAGAGGCCGATATATATTCAAATCCAGAAGACCCAGAACCAGATGATAATGTTGACTATGGGCAACGTATACAGGTTGCTTTGAAATATTTATCTGATAAACCGAGCGATTATCTTGTGCCACAAGCATTGGAACAATACAGTCCAAAATTCTTGAATATACTTAGTAATCTAACGAATGAAGACCACGAAGGATTGCATTTATTATATAGTCAATTCCGAACAATTGAAGGTATTGGTCTTCTTAAATTGATATTAGAAGCAAATGGTTTCGCTCAATTTAAAATTAAAAGGAAATCTGAAGGTGAATGGACACTCGACATGCCGATTAATAAAAAACCCAAATTTATGTTATATACTGGAACTGAAACTACTGAAGAAAAAGAAATATTACGTAATATTTATAATAGTCAATGGGAGTTTATACCAAATGGTCTTCGTGACGAATTGTTAAAAATAAATACCAATAATTTTATGGGCGAAATAGTGAAAATTATTATGATTACATCTTCTGGTGCAGAGGGAATTAATCTTAAAAATACACGCTATGTGCATATTGTAGAACCTTATTGGAATATGGTTCGTCTGGACCAAGTAGTCGGTCGTGCGAGAAGAATATGTAGTCATCACGATTTACCCGAAAATTTGAGAACCGTACAGGTATTTTTATACATTAGTACATTAAGCGAAAAACAGAGTAATGATGATAATAATAAAGAACTTATTATTCGCGATGTTAGTAAACTTGATAAAAAAACACCTATTACAACCGACGAATCGTTATACGAAATTTCACGTATAAAGAATGATATCAATCGACAATTACTGAAGGCAATTAAAGAGAGTTCCATCGACTGTGCGATTTATAAGAAAAACGCTTCTGATAATTTAATATGTTATGGATACGGAAAAGTTACTTCTAATCAGTTTGGGTCGTATCCGTCACTGGAGATAGATAAATTCCAAAAGGATGATATAAACGTAAAAAAACAAATAGTGCGAGTGCGTAAGATAATTATTCAAGGAGTAGAATATGCTTACGACCAAAATAATAATATTGTATATGACTTGGAATCGTATAATCAATCCAAAAATACTGGCGAGCCATTACAAGAATTAGGTCGCATCGAGAAACAGGGACGTAATAATGTTCTCGTTAAATCGTAATTGATAAATAATAATTATACTGTTATTATTTATATTATTCCTGTCTGTTGAGATATATTTTCTATCACCTTACCTATTGTAGTCTCGCGCGGAGCGCTCGGAAACAAATTCCGTTGTATGTTTAGACATTTCATGGAAAATTCGGAATCTCCGTCCTTGTATTCTTCTGCGTTATTCTCCTTCTCTTTCTTGAGAGTTTGTAAGGTTCTCTTTGTAACTTCGTTGATTCCGTTTTTAAGTGTTTCTAGAGAACCTTCTTTGTCCCATTCATTATCTTCTTTAATATAAATGGTTTTACGTTTTTTATCACTACAATGAATGGGTCGTTTATTCTGTCCCAATTCTTGTAAACTCTCAATAAACAGTCTGGAAATCCCTTTAATGTACCCATTTTCTGCTTGGTTCTCCAAATCTTCAAAGGTAACTTGTATTTGTTCTAGGAACTCTGAAAAGTTCAATGCGTCTTTACAATCCTCGTTTAAAAAGACTTGTAAATTGAACTGATTGTTATTCGTTGTATTGTTGTTATTGTTACCTATTTTTGGAACCAATTCTAATATGGTATTGTGTAATTTATTAGTTTCTTCTCTGTGTCTCATTGTTTCTTCTCTGTGTCTGGTTGTTTCTTCTCTGTGTTCTTGGTTTTGAAGAACTAATAAATTCATTAATTCTTTATTTTGCGAAAGAATGTCTATCATAGATTGATGTGTATTTGTAACAACAATTGACTTGTTATCTATCAAACACTTTTTTTTATGTCTCGACAAACCCGATGAATATATAAATGTTTTTCCACAAATACATATATGTGGGTCGGCGTTTTTCGGCGTTTTTTCATTATCATTGATTATCATTTGATGTTTTGCAGTAATTAAATGACGATTGAAACAAGATTGCTTACTGCATTTAAAGTTACATTTATCACAGATAAATCGTTCGGCGGTTTTAGGCGTTTTTTTTGTTACCATTATTATCGGTTTGTTATCTAATTAATGGTAACAAAAAAAACGCCTAAATAATACACATTAAAACTAAATAAAAAAAGTTATGCTAACAAATATTTATATTAAAAACGAGTTTTACTGCATTATGCTAAGAACCCAAATTCTGAAAAAAGTCGTTGAAAAAGTATTTTTAAAAAAGTAAAAAATGGACAATTATTTTTGTCCAATTTTCTGAAAATCAAAAGAGAATCCAAACCAACAAATAATCCAATCCGCTATGCGGATTGATATTCTTTGTGGTAAATGACCGATAACCATTTGAAAGCGCACCCTACGGGTGCGGATTAAAAGGTTCGTCGGTTTAAATCGTGTTTTTTTCTATGTTTCATACTATTCCTGTCTGTTGAGATATATTTTCTATCACCTTACCAATGGTAGTCTCGCGCGGAGCGCTCGGAAACAAATTCCGTTGTATGTTTAGACATTTCATGGAAAATTCGGAATCTCCGTCCTTGTATTCTTCTGCGTTATTCTCCTTCTCTTTCTTGAGGGTTTGTAAGGTTCTCTTTGTTACTTCGTTGATTCCGTTTTTCAGTACTTCGAGAGAACCTTCTTTGTCCCATTCATTGTCTTCTTTAATATAAATGGTTTTACGTTTTTTATCACTACAATGAATGGGTCGTTTATTTTGACCCAGTTCCTGTAAACTCTCAATAAACAGTCTGGAAATCCCTTTAATGTACCCATTTTCCGCTTGGTTCTCCAAATCTTCAAAGGTAACTTGTATTTGTTCTAGGAACTCTGAAAAGTTCAATGCGTCTTTACAATCCTCGTTTAAAAAGACTTGTAAATTGAACTGATTGTTATTCGTTGTATTGTTGTTATTGTTACCTATTTTTGGAACCAATTCTAATATGGTATTGTGTAATTTATTAGTTTCTTCTCTGTGTCTCATTGTTTCTGCTCTGTGTTCTTGGTTTTGTATAACCAATAAATTCATTAATTCTTTATTTTGCGAAAGAATGTCTAGCATAGATTGATGTTCGTTTGTAACAACAATTGACTTGTTATCCACCAAACATTTTTTTGTATGATACCATAAACTACTTCTTGATTTATATATTTTTCCACATTTACAATCATACACTTTTGGGTTTTTTTGGGTATTTTCTGTTACATTTGTTCTAAATTTGTGTTTTGATGTGAGCAAATGTCTATTAAAATCTTTCTTATTAAAGCAAATAAAGTCACATTCTTCACACACATTTTTTTTTGGGGTTTTTGGGGTTTTATTCATTCGAATTGTTCTAATTTATTAGAACAAAAAAAACCCCTAAAGTTAACGAATACACATTTGTAAAATAATGCTTATGCAGACAAATAAATACGAATAAAACGAGTTTTACTGCATTATGCTAAGAACCCAAATTCTGAAAAAAGTCGTTGAAAAAGTATTTTTAAAAAAGTAAAAAATGGACATTTATTTTTGTCCAATTTTCTGAAAATCAAAAGAGAATCCAAATCGTGTTTTTTTCTAGTTTCATACTATTCCTGAATTCTGGGTTATATTTTCTATCACCTTACCAATGGTAGTCTCGCGCGGAGCGCTCGGAAACAAATTCCGCTGTATATTCAGACATTTCATGGAAAATTCGGAATCTCCGTCCTTGTATTCTTCTGCGTTATTCTCCTTCTCTTTCTTGAGAGTTTGTAAGGTTCTCTTTGTAACTTCATTGATTCCGTTTTTAAGTGTTTCTAGAGAACCTTCTTTGTCCCATTCATTATCTTCTTTAATATAAATGGTTTTACGTTTTTTATCACTACAATGAATGGGTC
>Ga0222714_10002778_pt1 | contig 18270 bp, 13 predicted proteins | sample C33_3DmetaG_FD_165048 | JGI IMG/M metagenome (GOLD analysis project Ga0222714, IMG submission 165048) | Estuarine water microbial communities from San Francisco Bay, California, United States - C33_3D | ecosystem: Environmental > Aquatic > Marine > Unclassified | place: USA: California...
AATTAACAACTCGGAGGTTTTGCAGAGTCTTATCACCCCCATGAATTCCAACAAAGATGCCGTCAGAATCATCCAAAGCTTCATGAGAAAGAATAAACACCTGAAAATTATCAATTTGGACGATCGGTCTTAGGTTCCTTTTTCTTTTATTACCTTTGAGTCATGGACAAATCATCGCCCTTAAAACCTTGGCAAATCAAGCTTCATAGAATAATTTATGAGGCAGACACTCCTGCAGGAAAACGATTTGATATCATTCTTTTGTTTTTAATTATGACCAGCGTTTTGGTCGTAATGCTAGAAAGCGTAGCACGTATTGATACAATATACGGTGACATGCTTCATGTCGCAGAGTGGATCATAACCATTTTGTTTTCTCTTGAATACATCGCACGGATCATATGTATAAGACAGTCTTGGAAGTACATTTTTAGTTTTTACGGTATAATTGATTTCTTATCAACCATACCCTTGTACCTCTCGACCATTTTCACTGGATCGCAAACACTGATTACCTTGAGGGCGCTCAGATTGTTAAGGGTTTTTAGAATATTAAAACTTGGGCGGTTCATTGGAGAATCTAATAATTTTAGCGCAGCCTTAAAAGCCAGTAAAGCGAAAATTGCCGTTTTCATTTCATTTGTCCTCATTCTTTGCGTGATATTAGGAACGCTCATGTACCTCATTGAAGGCGGCGCGGAGAGTGGTTTTACAAGCATTCCTTCATCGGTGTATTGGGCCATTGTCACCCTAACCACTGTAGGATATGGCGACATCGCTCCAGTCACAGCCCTAGGGCAGAGCATTGCGGCACTCATCATGATTTTGGGTTATGGTATTATTGCCATTCCAACTGGTATTGTGAGCTCGGAAATGACAAAGACAAGACAAAATCCAGTAAACATCAACACCCAATCGTGTTCGAACTGTGCGTCTACTTCTCATTCTGACGATGCCGAGTATTGCAATAAATGCGGCGCCGCACTTCATCATGAATAAAGAATTAATCGTTGTCGTTGGCCCTACGGCTATAGGGAAAACCCAATTAGCCATTGACTTGGCTCAGCACTTCGATACCAGCATTATTTCGGCAGACTCCAGGCAATTTTACAAAGAAATGACTATTGGCACAGCCGTACCCTCCAAAAAAGAACTGGCTACTGTTCCACACTTTTGCGTCCAGCACAAAAGCATTCTGGACCAATACACGGTTAGAGATTTTGAAAATGAGGCGTTATTGCTGATCGATCAGATATTTCAAAAAAGCAATAAGGCAATTCTCGTTGGCGGATCAGGGCTATATGCGAAAGCAGTTGTCGAAGGCTTAGATGACATTCCAGATATCAAACCTTCAATTCGAGAAGAACTCAATAAAAAATTGGAAATCAATGGTTTATCGTCTTTGGTGAATCAACTTCGAGAAACTGACCCTGCGATCATCACATCTATTGACCTACAAAACCCTCGTAGGGTCATCCGCGCTTTAGAGGTGGTCATGAGTACGGGACAATCGCTGTTAACATTTCAAAAAAACCAAAAAGAAAAAAGACCTTTTTTGGTTAAGACTATTGGACTCACAACTGATAGAAACAACTTGTACGAGAGAATTGAGCGACGCGTGGATTTGATGATAGCAAACGGATTGGTCGAAGAGGTCGAAGGACTCTTTGAACATCAACATCTCAATGCACTTCAAACGGTCGGTTATCGGGAAATATTCGATTTTATCAAAGGTGCAGAAAACCTTGAAAATGCGATATTAAAGATTAAGCAAAACAGCAGGCGATTTGCCAAACGACAACTCACGTTTTTCAATAATCAAATGCAGGTTGAGTGGCATGATTGCAGTACACCTGTGGAAAAGATAATCGAGACTTTATAGCCTAACTCTGTTGCGAAACAACCAATCGGAATCCTTCGCCGTGAATGTTCAATATTTCAACCTTTGGATCAGGCTTGAGATACTTTCTGATTTTAGCGATGTAAACGTCCATACTCCTTGAGGTGAAATAATTGTCGTCTCTCCATATCTTCGTTAACGCCAATTCACGAGGCATTAGGTCATTCTCGTATATGGCCAAAAGGCGCAGCAGCTCATTTTCTTTAGGTGATAATTTAATCGGGTCTTGGTCTTTATAAACTAAAAAACGAAGTTTTGAGTTGAGTTTAAAATCTCCAATACTGAATTCGAATTTCTTACTATCGGCGAGGGAATCTGTGCTTTTGCGTTGCATGATTGCCTTGATTTTCATCAGGAGTACGTCGCTATCAAAGGGCTTGTTCAAATAATCATCAGCGCCAACTTTATACCCTTTGAGAACGTCTTCCTTCATGGTCTTTGCCGTTAAAAAAATAATCGGAATTTCAGTTGATTTCTCTCTGATCTCTTTGGCTAAGGTAAACCCATCTTTATAAGGCATCATCACATCAAGAATACAAAGATCGACATCGTTTCGTTTGAATTTTTCAAAACCTTCAAGACCATTTTTGGCCAAAATGACTTCAAATCCATTGAGACTGAGAAAATCTTTGAGCACGGAGCCAAAGTTAAAATCGTCTTCTGCCAGTAATATCCTATTTGTCGTGTCCTCCATAATTTTATGATATAATGGGTAGTTTGATTGTAAACGTACTGCCCTTACCTTTTTCGCTATCAACATCTATGCCACCTTGGTGATCCAAAACTATACTTTTAACATAAGCAAGACCAAGACCTTGTCCTTTTACGTTGTGAACATCACCAGTGTGAACTCTAAAAAACTTTTCAAATATTTGTTTTTGATCGGCTTTGGTCATCCCCTGTCCCTTGTCACTGATGCTCATTACAATAAAATTCCCAACCAATTCAGTTCGAATAGCAATTTCTGGTGCACCGTCAGAATATTTGATAGCGTTGTCCAAAATATTGACAATGACGTTGGTCATGTGCATGTCACTGGCCAAAATTGCAGACTTAGGCGCATTGAGGTGGGTATTGATAATCCCATTTCGTTCAGCCAAAATCAACTCAATATGGGCTATAGCGTCGTGGATCAAATCATGAAGTTTGACGCGTTCTTTGGTCAAATTCAAATCATTCTTTTCTAACTGAGAAATTCGCAAGACGTTTTCGACCTGAGCGTGCATGCGTTTATTCTCGTCTTTGATCATCTTCAAATAGCGTTCAACCTGCTCTTGATTCCCAATCACTTTTGGATTTTTGATAGCATCTAAAGCCAATCCAATGGTAGCAATTGGAGTTTTAAGTTCATGTGTCATGTTGTTAATGAAATCGGATTTGATCTGGGAAATTTTGCGTTGTTTGATCAATTGATTTATGGTACTTCCGAAAGCCAAAATAATGATCAAGGTGAATATAATCGACAAAACAGTAATTCCTAGAATGGTAGAAAAAACAAATTTTACTCTGTCTGGAAAACTCACATAAAGGGTGAAGTCGCTTAAGCCCTCATTGTCCAAAAACATCGGTGAACCATAAACTAACTGCTGATTGAACTCAAAATTATCGGATTGTATGGATGTGGCTTGGTCGCTTTCAAAAACGGCAAATTCAAAAGCAATATCAATATCATCATTGTTCAGAGCATTTCCCAAAAGAGTCTTGATATCGTCCTCTTTGACCCTCCGATGAATGGGGTTAATTTTTGCCAAATCTCTGTAACTGGTTTCGAACATTACCTTCTCGCTTCTCGAGGCTTGTTCAATTTGAAGCAAAACACTTTCAGGAGTGACTTTGCTTTTTTCTGCATCAGTCAAACTTTCGAAGCGTTTCATCTCACGTTCATTTCTCAATTGGGTGACATAGATGCTGTCAAAAGAATAGTCAAGAAAAGAGGGGATTCTGAAGTTCTCCTCCATGACACCATTGCGATAGATTCGTGTTATTTTTGAATCACTCTCGTCCTGAAAAATATACATGTTCCGAAGCGTAGTAGTATCCATGACAATACCACTGTTTTTCAAGATCTGAATACTCCTGTAAAAATTCCTGTATTCGCGGTCTTCAAGCGTTTTGGCAGTGAAAGCCAATGCTTTTTTAACTTTAAACGAAAATCGTTCCTGCTCACTTTGATAGGAATCAATGATAAAATAGGCCTGAATGGATATGATCCCAACAAGAGAAAAACTCATTAGGACTAATGTCAATATGAAAAAACGCTTTTTCATGTGGCAAAATTATTCATTTCCAATGGGCAAAGGTAACAATTAACCAATCCTTAACGGATTTAAGCAAATTAATCCCCGGAAGAGATGTCACTAAATATTTGGTGCAAAAATAAGACCTGATCCTTAGTATCCTCGAGATTTAGGTTATTTACAACAAAATCGGCCAATGGCAGTGTCTTTGATTCATCCCATTGGTTTTTTACCACGGCATAAAACCGCTCTTCTGTCATATTCTCGCGTGTCAAACATCGGCGCAATCTAACGTCTAAAGGAGCGGTGACCAAAATTATTTTGTGGCATTGTTGGTTTATGTCGTGTTCAAATAAAATTGCAGATTCTTTGATCACGTAGGCAACGTCTTGCTCCAGAATCCAATCCCTGAATGAATTGGCGACAGCCTTGTGAACCAATTGATTCAATTGATCCAAAAGGGTCTTGTTGGAAAACACTTGGTCGGCAATCAACGATCGATTCAATTGGCCTTCTGCATAAGCCTCTTCACCAAAAAGAACTTTAATGTCCCCAATGAGTTGAGCATCCTTGTTCATCAAGGACTTACCCACTTCATCGGATATAAAAATTGGCACTCCTAGAGCTGCAAACATGGATGCTACAGTTGTTTTTCCACTGCCAATTCCACCCGTTAATCCTATGATTTTTGTACTCATCATTCAACGATAAATTCGACTCGGCTTGTTCCCACTTTAACATTTCTTACGAAACTTGGCCATTTTGTGATTTCAGGCTGAAGGTATCCTTGTTCTAAGCTCAAACTATCGAATAAACAACGCACCATGAAGTCTTCGCTATTAACCGAAGGAAATCGCTCCAAACTGGTATAAAAACGAACTTCTGTCGACTTTGGAAAGTGTCTAATTCGGGTATTTAAAACATTGTATTGAATTACAATTGGAACCTCAATAGTCCCCTCTGAAAATTTTTCAACCTTTAGCCTAAGCTCCACATCATTCAAATCAAGCTTGGCTAAAGCATTATTTGGTTCTTGTAAAGCAATCTTCCTGCTGAGGTCAGCCTTGATGTCTGGCAATTCAAATCGAACTGTTTTTATAGATTTAATATTACCTAAGACGTCATTAGGTCCAACGATAAGGACAGAATCTGGAGCAAGTATTGGTGGATCAAAACTGTCGTATCCCACGGCAAAACTCAAGCTTGCATTGAGTTCAATAGGCACTTTTTTTGTGGCCAATTTGTCAAAGTACAAATAATAGGGCTCACTTGTGGACACGTCCCAACTGACGTCTTTGTCGAGTTGCATCCTAATGAGGTTGGCGTGCTTGTTTGGAATCCAAGCATAAAACGAATCAGATTTTGTCAAGCTTTTTACCGAAAGGCTCATTTTCGGGGGAAAAATAGCATAGCGCAACCAATTAAAACCATACGTAGTCACTGTCAATTCTAGTTCAAGCTTGTCGCCATTGATGAGCACTTGATCGTTAGGTAAGTCTAAAATTTCCAGAGTTACTTGAATGCTATTGGTGTAGTATGTAGACAGTTTATTCAGCGAGGCTACAACAAAAACTAGGGCAAGGCATAAGATAAACACCCGGAATCGGCCTTCTCTGGCCTGAACTAAGATATTTTCCAACCATTGCTTCATACGGGAAGTTTAAAAAATTGATTAGGAAATAACTCTTCAGCACTTTTGTTTGAAACCTTTAGTCTGATTGAATTTTTCAAAAAGCCAAGACCATAACCAATAAATTGAAGATTAGCTGCCAAAACCGCCATCCCCCCTATGACCAGGCTTTGAGTTCTTATTACAGCATTTACAAGAAGAGCCAATTCGTATAAACCATAGATGGCGGCAAGCTGCCAAACTCCTATTGCTAGCAGCAAAAAAGAAAGAGGAATACCTATCAAAAACAAAGTCGGAAGCCAATAGGTCAATCGCTTAGATTCGGGATGCCAAGAGTTTAAAATGGGTCTAACCCTGCCAAAGTGATTGACTTGTTGGTAGAATTTAGCCCATGATATGCGTCTTTTGTGAAAAACAATTGCCTTAGGGAAAAGAGCCGATCGAAATCCAATTTTCTTTAATCTCAATACCAAATCAGGATCTTCTCCAGGGTGAATTTGTCCAAATCCTCCGCTCGACTCAAACGCCTTTCTGGACAACCCCATGTTAAAACTGCGGGGTTGAAAATTCCGCTTAGACGACCCGCCACCTCGAATACCTCCTGTAGTCAGAGTAGAGGTCATGGCAAAGTTAATCGCCTTTTGTAATTTGGTGAAGCTGCTATGCGCCGCATCGGGACCACCAAAGCAGTCGACATGTCCATTGGAAAGAGCAAGACTTATCTCATTAAGATAATTTTCAGGCAAAATAACATCAGAATCCAAAATGAGGAAATAGGCTCCTTTGGCATGCCTCATGCCATGATTTCTAGAATCTCCCGGGCCGGTATTCTGCTTAGACCAATACTGAATGTCCAACAATTGATCGAAAGACTGAACCACCTCTTTAGAGCTGACTGTTGATCCGTCCTCCACGATTACGACCTCAAAAGAATGATCTCCCGACAATTTCGTCATGCTTTCTAATAGTTCCTGCACCTCCGAAGGACGGTTAAAGACAGGAATCACAAAAGAAAAATGAGGAGCGCTCATGACGTTTATTTGACAGGTCTAAAATACGGAAAAAAACAAAGGCCACCCGCAGGCAGCCTTTGCTATGATTTTACAGAATTTACTTATTGCTTCATAACTCTCATGGTTTCGATACCCTGATCAGTTGTTACTTTAGCAAAATAGATTCCAGTCGGATAATTGGACATGTCGATACTTACGCGATTGGCGTTAGTTGTCAGTCCAGACATTTGTTGTCCAAGCATGTTGAATACCACAATTTCTTTAATGGTCATCTGTGCTTGAATGGTCAACGAATTAGTAACTGGATTAGGATAAACTCTTAATGACTGGCTCAACTCAATTTCTTGAACAGACAATGCAGAAGTCAGTTCCATATAACCTACATGGAAATCATAATCCTCAGAATCATTAGTTGTTCCATCACTCGCCATAAAAGCGAACTGCGCTGTTCCTGACATTCCAGAGAGATCATAAACAAACTCCGTACCATTGGTAGCAGGTTGGTTCGATGTATTCCATGTTTCCAAAACAGTCCATGAACTTCCAGCATCGGTCGACATGAGAAGATTGACCTCATCATCACTTCCCATATTATCAGCAGCTTGGCTATTCCAGTTAGTTACCGCGACATTGACAATCAAACTCAAGTCTCCCACGGACACGTCGTACATAGGAGAAATCAACCAATCCCTTACGTTATTATAATAAAGGTTAATACCGTTAGAAGCGACACTAGCAGTTCCATCGCTATAGGTTGTTCCACTTCTCCAAGCTGCAGAGCCTAAGTTGCTTGGACCATCAACAATTTCTCCACTGTTTGCTTCAGACCAGCAAGCTGTTGGTGGGTTGTTTTCAAAAGTAGATACATCAGGATAAGAAATCACGGTTGCACAAAGTGTAGTGAAACTTACTGGACCTGCCCAAGTACTATAATCACCTCCTCCACAGTCCAAGCGGACATAAACGTCGTATGCTGTATTGTCATAACAACCCGTAATGGTCAACGGATTGTTTGTAGTTGAAGTGCCAACCCCTGTCGGCGTTTCTCCTGCTAGTACCAATTCATATTCCCATATATCGAGTGAAGCTGTAACCACCACAGAACCTAGGGCAACTTCATCAGCTGGATTCGCGTTAGCTCCAAACACTTCAAATCCGTATTGTACGACTAGACCAGCAGGTAATTCGGCAGCCGCAGCTGATACTGAAAAATTGCCGCTCTGGGGTAAGTCAAATGTTTTTGAACCCCCAAATACATCAGCCCATCCATTGGCTGGATCAAGTGCCTTTATGAAGTACTTGGCTGTGTATGCAGCATCTAAGGTGTAAGAAGATACAGACCCTTGAAAAGTAAGGTCGGCTCCGTTGGCAGTGGCGTCTTCTACATAAGTCGCTGCTTGCATGTTCTTATTTCCAGCGCCAGTAGTTTGGTTGACCCAATAGGCATCAGTTGGATTTTCAGCATAAGTATTAAAGTTAGGCTGCAGTGTCAAGGTGTTTGCTCCTGTATTTAGTACAGATTTTAAAGCAGCAACAGTCCATGAACTACCGTTAACATAACCACCGCCATTGGCTGGCAACTCAAACCAATTCATGTAACCAAGAAAAGTAGCCGAGGCATCAAAATCAACCACATTGCCCGATGAAGTTGAACCTCCTGACCAAGCTACTGTTGCGCCAACTGTAGTCACATCAGATACAACAAAATCTGCCGGACTAAGGCAGGAAGGCGTTGGCTGCACAACTACATCGTCTAGAATAGTGGCATAACCATAATTTGAAACAGCAACAAAACGAATTTTCGTTGTTGCTGAAGTGTATCCATCCAAGGCCAGCACTACTTCCGTTGGTACAGAAACATTAGTGTCTAGTAGGGTAAGTACTGTCCAACTTGAACCATCATCGGAACTTACCTCAACACTCAAGGTGTTTTGGTCACCTGACCACGCTTTTTGAGAATAACTAAATGTTAATTGATAACTGGGTAATGACGACAAATCCAAGGTTGGTGTTGTCAGTGTTGCACTATTTCCATTGTAATTGCCAGCGTAATAAGAAGCAGAAACACTGCCACTCATCGGACAAGTCTGCCCCCCAAGAGTGCCCGAGCAGTTTCCCCATGTTGCCGAACCAGAATTAACGGTCGCGACGAAACTTCCGGGAACACCTCCTTCAAAATCTTCTGAAAACTGGCTGAAGACTAAACTGGAAAAAAGCAAAAAACTCAATAAAGTAATTTTTTTCATAAAGACGGATTTTTTTAAAGATTTCAAATAAACAATGAAAATATTAAAAAAATCAATCTAAATATAAAAAAATCAAAAAAGATTCAACTTTTAAGTTCTTAACGGAATGTGTAACAAAATCTCTTTGAAAAATTCCCAATATTTTTGAGCGGAAGAAATAGACGCGCGCTCGTCGGGTGAGTGCGCTCCTTTAATGGTAGGCCCAAAACTCACCATGTCCATACCAGGATTACGCTCCCCTAAAATTCCACATTCTAGCCCAGCGTGTATGGCGACAACTTTGGCCGCTTCGCCTCCGTTAAGTTTGGGGTATAAATCTACTAACACTTTCAAGATTGCTGAATCCATATTGGGTTTCCACCCTGGGTAACCTCCAGAAAACACAACTTCACAACCCGCTATTTCAAAAGTAGCTTTCAGAACATTGGCGAGATCATCTCTTGAGGTTTCAACGGAGGAACGAGTCAAGCAATGAATTGACAGACTGCCTTCTTGAAGTAAAACTCTTGCAACATTGTTTGACGTTTCTACCAATCCTTCAATATCTGGACTCATTCTATATACCCCATTATGAGCAATGCGAAGAGTTGATAAAAATGAAGACTGGTCGCTGGTACTCAGCTGTTGTGTTGGCAAGTTGACGGTGTTGGTCAAAAGCACAAGACCAGGATCAACTGTTTGAAATTCTGCTTTAATTTCCTGAAAAATCTTCTGACAGGCTTTTACAAGTTCTTGACCTTGTCCCAGCTTGCAAACCAAATCTGCTTTTGCCTCTCTGGGGATCGCGTTGCGAAGACTACCTCCGTCAAAAGAAACCAGCCCAAAAGCCACTTGCGACTGGAGATCGTGCAGCAATCTGGCCAATATTTTATTGGCATTACCCAGCCCTTTAAAAATGTCCACGCCCGAGTGACCTCCATTCAAACCTTTGACCACCAATTGAACCGCCTCGCTTTTTGACGCCACTTCTTCCAACTGATAATGTCTCGATGCTGAAATGTCTATTCCTCCTGCACAACCTACTCCTATTTCATCGTCATCTTCCGTGTCAAGATTCAAGAGAATGGTTCCTTTGAGCCAATTTTTTTTCAATTTCAAAGCTCCTGTCATTCCAGTTTCTTCATCAATGGTAAACAGGGCTTCGATGGCTGGATGAGGCAAGTCGGTACTTTCTAGAACTGACATGATTGTAGCCACCCCAAGACCATTGTCCGCCCCAAGTGTAGTACCCTTCGCTCTTACCCAGTCTCCGTCGACATACATTTGTATTCCTTGAGTTTCGAAATCAAATACGGTGTCGTTATTTTTTTGATGTACCATATCTAAGTGAGACTGCAGCACCAAGGTCTGCCTGTCTTCCATTCCCGCTGTCGCAGGCTTTCGGATAAGGACATTGCCCACTGAATCCGTTTCTGTTTCGAGACCCAATTGTTTTCCAAAATCAATCATAAACTGAATGATTCTTTCTTCTTTTTTTGACGGTCGCGGAACGGCATTGATAAGTTCAAAGTTTTTCCAAATACTCTTTGGTTGGAGGTCTTGTAAGATCATGCTGATATTTTTTTCGTTACAAATTTAATCATTCAATTCGGTCAATCCCAATGTTTAGTTACATTTGAGGGATGCGACCTAAATTGAAAATCATATTAACCTTAAGCATTCTTCCACTGTACTTGTTTGTCAAGTTTTTGGGATCACATCCCGCTTGGGTTGAAAGCTATTACAGCAGAGGATTGTACGTGCCAGTCTCAGGTATTCAGAATTTCCTTTTTGGTTGGATGCCATGGTCTTTTGGAGATATAGTTTATCTTTTAATTTTAGGATACCTCTTGTATTGGGTAATTTTCAAAATGCGGCAAACCACAATTAAACAGATGTTTCTGAATTTGGGTGTAAGCTTATTTTTAATTTATTTTCTATTTCACCTTCTTTGGGGGTTTAACTATTATCGCGAATCAATATCAACTCAACTGAATCTAGCCAACTCGTGTCAATTGGACGAACTGGTAGGAGTTACTGAACGCTTGGCAGAGTCTCTCAATTCGGTTCATCTCAGCATTACCTCAAATGACAGCAGTAAGGTAGAACACCACATGAGCATAGGTAAAATTGGGCAGTTGCTTCGGCCTGGTTTTGAGCATCTCAATCAAACACTCAATACAGGAGATATAGACTCTAAAAGAGCTAAAGCTTCCCTGCTGAGCGTCCCTTTGACCTTTATGGGATTTAGTGGGTATCTCAATCCTTTCACCCTCGAAGCTCAAGCCAACCATTTGGTGCCGTCCTATTCTCTAGCGTGCACCGTTGCCCACGAGCAAGCTCATCAACTCGGATATGCTGCGGAGAACGAGGCTAATTTCATTGGAGTGCTGGCCTGTTATTATTCAAAAGATTCTTTGGTAAGATACAGTGGAATTGCTATGGCTCTGAGAATTTGCCTCAATGAACTGTATCGATTAGACAAAGAAAAATATTTTCAAATAGTTGGTCAACTGAATTACGGCATATTGCTAAATTTTGAGGAATCTAGATTATTTTGGGACAGATACAACAATCCTTTAGAACCCTTTTTTAAAAGCGGATACAACCAGTATTTAAAATCCAACGCTCAAAAAGCTGGAATTCAAAGTTACAATGAAGCTGTTGTGCTAATTGTCAATTTTTTTAAAACTGACAAAACTTGATAAAATTTTATTACATTCACAAATTGTAAATTGCATTACGTTAATCAATCAATATAATTTTCCTATGAAAAATAATATTTTGACCCTGATTTGCGCGCTATCAATTGGTTTCGGCCTTCAAGCGCAAATTGACTATTTTCCAAAAAATGACGGTGTCATTGCGGTAAACTCCAATTATACCGCCCTGACCAACGCCAAAATTTATGTCAATCCGACTACGGTGATTGAAGATGGTACTCTACTCTTCAAGGGAGGGGTTGTCATCTCGGTTGGCACTAAGATTGCCATTCCAGCTAACACCGTAGTTGTGGATGCCAAAGGAAAGACCATTTATCCTTCTTTCGTTGATGCATACTCAACCTTTGGTGTTAAAACCCCAGAGCGACCAAGAGGTGGCGGAAGAACTGCCGTTTATGAGGCCACACGTGAAGGCTATTACTGGAACGATCACATCCGTGCAGAACAGGACGCGGTCAACTATTTTCAGTTCGATTCGAAAACTGCGGAAAACTACCGTCAAGCTGGATTTGGAGCAGTAAACACGCACATGGCAGATGGAATTGTTCGAGGAACTGGAACGTTAGTTGCTCTGACTCCCGAAGGAAGCGATGCCCAACGCATATTGGCTTCGAAATCGGGGCAATATTTATCAACCTCAAAAAGTGTTCAATCGGCTCAGTCCTATCCTGGTTCCATTATGGGAACCCTTTCTCTACTCGAGCAAATGTATATTGATGCCGATTGGTATGCCAAAGGCAATGTTCCAACAACCGATCTTTCTCTTGAAGCCTTGAACCGCAACAAGGGTTTATTCCAAATTATGGTATCCGCAGATCGCAACAATGCCTTAAGAACTGATAAAGTTGGCGACAAATTTGGAGTTCAATTTGTTTTCATAGGAAGCGGTGACGAATACGAGCGTCTAAAAGAAGTAAAGGCCACCAATGGAGCTTTTATACTTCCTATTAATTTTCCAAAACCATATGATGTTGAAGACGTTTTTACTGCAGAAGCTCTTGAACTATCAACCCTAAGGAAATGGAATCAAAGCCCTGCCAATCCAAAAATGATGCACGATGCTGGCATCCCTTTTGCCATCACTATGGATGGTCACAAGTCAGCAAAGGACTTTTTTCAACACTTGAGACAGGCCGTAAACTATGGCTTGGACAAGGAAACCGCACTAGCAGCTTTAACTCAAGTTCCAGCTTCTATTTTAGGCCAATCGTCCAAATTAGGAACATTAAAGGTTGGAGCTCATGCCAATTTTATCGTAACCTCTGGGGACATCTTTGAAGACGAAACAGTGATCCACGAAAATTGGGTACGCGGTCAAAGAGATGTCTTAAGTCCAATGGATACTACAGACATTAGAGGGAACTACACCGTTTCTTCGTCTAAAGGTGATTTTACTATTGAACTGAGCGGATCTTTGGACAAATTAAAGTCTACTGTTAAACAAGGAGATAAGGAACTCAAGTCTAATCTTTCTATGAGTGGCGAATGGGCAACCTTGACTTTTGCCAGTCAAGACAGCACAGTGGCGGGGGTAAATCGATTGTCTGCAAAAGTTGTTGATGCCAACACCCTCAGTGGTCAGCTTTCGTTTATTGACGGATCAGTAGAGCGATTTCAATCGACAAAAACTGTTGCTGATACCAAAGTAAAGAAAGACAAAGACTCCAAACCGAAGGAAGCTCCTGTTGTGGTACCTGTTACCTATCCAAACGTTGCGTTTGGATTTGATCAACTGCCAGTACAAGAAACGACCTTATTCAAAAATGCTACAGTTTGGACTAACGAGGCCGAAGGCGTTTTGACCGAGACAGACGTTCTGGTGAAAGGTGGGAAGATTGTCAAAATTGGCAAAAACCTTTCAGCTTCTGGCGCCACGATTGTTGATGCCACAGAGAAGCACTTGACCGCTGGAGTCATTGATGAACACTCACATATTGCTGCTTCGAGCATCAATGAAGGAGGCCATAACTCCTCAGCAGAAGTTTCTATTGGCGATGTAGTGTTGGATAACGACTCAAACGTTTACCGCAACCTTGCTGGTGGGGTCACTTCCATTCAGATTTTACATGGTTCGGCCAATCCAATTGGTGGTCAATCGGCCATTATTAAATTGAAATGGGGCAGATCGGCTAGCGAACTATTGAACCCTAACGCCAAGCCATTCATCAAATTTGCACTTGGAGAAAACGTTAAGCAGTCGAACTGGAGTAGTTTCAGTCGATTCCCACAAACCAGAATGGGCGTCGAGCAGGTCTATGTCGACTACTTTACAAGAGCCAAGGCTTATGACGATGCGAAGAAAAGTGGAAAACCTTATCGCAAAGATCTTGAAATGGAAGTTTTAGCTCAGATCATCAATAAGGAAAGATTCATTAGCTGCCATTCATATGTTCAGAGTGAAATCAATATGTTGATGAAAGTTGCTGAACAATTCAATTTTAAAGTCAACACATTTACTCACATCTTAGAAGGCTATAAAGTAGCCGATAAGATGCGCGATCACGGCGTAGGAGCATCAACTTTCAGCGATTGGTGGGCCTATAAATTTGAAGTCAATGACGCTATCCCGTACAATGCCGCTATCATGCACAATGTAGGAGTGGTTACTGCCATTAATAGTGATGACGCAGAAATGTCCAGAAGGCTTAATCAAGAAGCTGCCAAAGCCATGAAGTACGGTGGAGTCAGTGCAGAAGAGGCGTGGAAAATGGTTACTTTAAACCCTGCTAAATTATTGCAGATAGACGATAGGGTGGGAAGTGTTAAAGTTGGCAAAGACGCCGACTTGGTGCTGTGGAATGGCAATCCCTTATCAGTTTACACCTTAGCAGAAAAAACAATGATTGAGGGTGTAGTTTATTTTGACAAGGACCGAGATGCTGCTCAGCGCAAAGCCATTGCTGAGGAGCGTACCACTTTGATTAATATGATGCTGAAAGAAAAAAACAAAGGAATGGCTACGCAGCCAGTAAGTAAAAAGGAACAAGAACTCCTTGACTGCGATTCACTATAAAAAACACTGACTTATGATATTTTTAAAATATATTTTCATTCCGTTTCTGATTTTAGGAACGACAGCACATGCCCAACAAACGCCAGGCAACGTGCAAAGCGAAACGATTACTATAGTAGGCGCAACTGCTCACTTGGGCAATGGACAAGTGATAGAGAACAGTGTCCTAGTTTTTGACAAAGGAAAACTGGTTACGGTAACTGAAAAAACTACTTACAGTGGAACTCTCAGTGGAGCAAATGTGATTGATGCTTCGGGCAAACATGTTTACCCGGGCTTTATTGCCGCGAATAGCACTCTTGGACTTGTAGAAGTCGATGCTGTTCGTGCTAGTAATGATCAGCAAGAAATGGGTCAAATGTTGCCACATATTCGCAGTTTAATTGCTTACAATGCCGAGTCTAAAGTAGTTGAGTCTATGAGACCTAATGGGGTTTTACTTGCTCAAAGCACACCTCAAGGAGGTCGAATTTCAGGCACTTCGTCTGTCGTCCAGTTGGACGCTTGGAACTGGGAAGATGCAGCTGTAAAGTCGGATGATGGCATTCACTTAAATTGGCCCAGAACACTTAGCTATAATAGAAATTGGGAAACCCGTTCTTGGTCATTGGAATCCAATAAAGACTATGCCAAAGAAGTGCGAGAAATCGAACAGTTTTTCGAAGACAGTAAGGCATATCTTGAAGGTAATAGAAGCCCAGTTAATTTGCCTTTCCAAGCCATGTCGGGTCTGTTCGAAGGCAAACAAAATTTATATGTTCACGTCAATGACGAAAAAGGAATAACTGATGCCGTTGGTTTTGCCAAAAAACATCAACTGAAACTCGTTTTGGTCGATGCCGAAGAGGCCTATAAATTAACCGATCTTTTGAAAAACGAAGGCGTTGGCGTGCTGTTGAGTAACACTCATCGACTGCCAGGTTCTCAGGATCAAGACTATGACATGCCTTATAAACTTCCGAAATTGCTTTCAGAGGCAGGAGTTTTAGTGGGACTTCACACGGGAGGCAAGGCTAATTTCCAAAGTAGAAATTTGCCATTCTTTGCTGGACAGGCTGTAGGTCAAGGTTTGGACAAAGAGGCAGCGCTAAGCTTGATAACAGCGAATACTGCGAAAATTCTTGGCATTGATGCGGACTATGGCACCCTTGAAGTTGGAAAAAGCGCTACGCTGTTTGTTAGCGAGGGAGACGCTCTTGACATGATGGGCAATCAAGTAATTAGGGCTTTTATTGATGGTCGTGAAATCAGTTTGGAAACGCATCAAACTGAATTGTGGCAACGCTACAAAAAGAAATTCGAATCCAACTAGATTAAAAAAGTAGTATCTTTCGCACTTAGCCCTTCCCGCTAAATCGAGAGAAATGAATAAGCATATTTCTAGTAATAACAACCCGTTAGTTAAGCAATTGCTTCAACTTCAGTCGAAGTCCAAATTGCGAAAAACTAGTGGGTTGTTTGTTATAGAAGGTCGGCGAGAAATTCAGCTTGCCTTGGACAGTGGGTATAATATAGAAACCCTTTTATACGCAGACGGCATCTCTCAAGACGCGCTTCCACAAGGTGTTCAGCGTTACGTTTCTGTAAATTCTGGAGTTTACCAAAAAATGGCCCATAGAGGCACTACGGAAGGGCAGATTGCCATAGCACGTATGCCTGGCCACCACTTGAGTGACCTTAATATTCAAACGCTAAATCCTTTAATTTTAGTTGCTGAGGCTCCTGAAAAACCAGGTAACATAGGCGCTATTCTTCGAACTGCCGATGCCGCAAAATTGGATGCCGTCATCATTGCAAATCCATTAACAGATTTGTACAACCCCAATATAGTCCGTTCATCCGTTGGAGGAATTTTTACGGTTCCTGTGGCTACTGGATCAACAGAGGAAATTATTGCTTGGTTGAAATCCCACAACATTTCGATCTTTGCTGCAGCTTTGGACCAAGCAGAAAGCTATCAGCTGACCGATTACAAGTCTCCCACAGCCATAGTCGTTGGAACTGAAGACCACGGCTTGAGTGAATCATGGCTCAAGTCAGCTCAAAAAATCGTAAAGATTCCCATGTCTGGAAAGATTGACTCGTTAAATGTTTCTGTCGCTGCAGGTATTCTCATCTTTGAAGCAAAGCGTCAAAGAGGTTTCTGATTTATTTTTTTTAAAAAATAGAATTGAATTTATAGCACAATGTATTATTTTTAGACATGTCTACAACTGATGTGTTAGCGGAGAATAGTGCGATTAAAAATGCCTACAAAGAACTGCTGAGGGTAAGTTACCGTTCCTTATCACAGGACGATAAAAAACTTATTCGCAAGGCCTTTGACATTGCAGTGGCTGCTCATAATGAACAAAGAAGACAATCGGGCGAGGCCTATATCTTCCACCCTATTGCCGTCGCGCGAATAGTTGCTTCAGAAATTGGACTTGACGCGACCTCCATTGCTTCCGCCCTGCTCCATGATGTCGTTGAAGATAATGAAGACTACACCCTAGAAATGATTGAAGAGGCTTGCGGTCCCGATGTTGCCAGAATTGTCAAAGGTCTTACCAAAATCAACAAGCTCAAAGCCGAAACTCAGGTTTCTCTTCAAGCCGAGAACTTCAGAAAAATGCTTCTTACGATTAACGAAGATGTTAGAGTAATTATCATAAAAATAGCTGACCGTTTGCACAACATGCAAACCATGGAGAACATCAAACCCGAAAAGCAAGTTAAGATCGCCTCTGAAACCTTGTACATCTACGCCCCTCTTGCCCATCGCATTGGATTATACAACATCAAAACAGAACTCGAGGATTTAGGTCTTAAGTATACTGAGCCTGAAACTTACGACTTGATTGTAGCCAAAATAGAGGAAAGTAAAGATGAGCAAGATTTGTACATCAAAACTTTTGGTGCTGTACTGAAAAAAGCCTTAGAAAAAGAAAAAATCGAATGCATCGTCAAGGGTCGTCCTAAATCTATTTACTCCATTCGGAACAAAATGCGGAAGCAAAACGTCTCCTATGAAGAGGTATATGACAAATTTGCCATGCGTGTCATCTACAAATCAAACGAGAAAAACGAGAAATTTTTGGCTTGGAAAATATATTCATTGGTTACCGACGAATATACCCCCAACCCTACTCGAATGCGCGATTGGATTTCGGCACCTAAATCAACAGGCTACGAAGCTCTGCATGTGACCGTCATGGGACCTAGAGGCAAGTGGGTTGAAGTACAAATCAGAAGTGAAAGAATGAATGAAGTGGCCGAAAAAGGCTATGCCGCTCATTATAAATACAAAAACAACGGAGAGGAAGACAACTTGGATGTTTGGGTCAACAAACTGCAGGATGCCTTTGAAAACAATGAAATTAGTGCAGTCGATTTCGTTGAAGAATTTAAATTTAACCTTTACGCTCAAGAAATATTTGTTTTTACGCCCAATGGAGAGTTAAAGTCCCTGCCAAAAGGCGCCTCTGCTCTTGATTTTGCATACGCCATACACACCGAAGTAGGCATGCACACCAGAGGCATCAAGGTG
>Ga0222714_10002779_pt1 | contig 18265 bp, 15 predicted proteins | sample C33_3DmetaG_FD_165048 | JGI IMG/M metagenome (GOLD analysis project Ga0222714, IMG submission 165048) | Estuarine water microbial communities from San Francisco Bay, California, United States - C33_3D | ecosystem: Environmental > Aquatic > Marine > Unclassified | place: USA: California...
AGCCGCGAGGGCTGGAAGGTTTCCGGTTTGCCCTGGGTTCAGGACTGACCGTTCGTAAGTAACAAGAATTGCGTTTAAGGGGGCAGGGCGCGATGCGCACAGATTGGCAGTCGATCAAGGAACGTTTGCGGGCCGAATTTGGCGACGCCGCTTATAAGTCGTGGCTGGCGCCGATCGAGCTTGATTCCGTTTCCGCCACCCGTGCCGTCATTTCGGTGCCCACGCGCTTCATGCGCGACTGGGTCCAGCGCCATTATCTGGACCGTATTTCCCAGATGCTGACCGATGGCGCCGCCGCCGCGCCCGCCGTCGAAATCGTCGTGCGCAGCGCCATCCGCGCGCCCGATGCCGCCAAGGCCGCGAATGTCGAGGCCGTCGGCACCCTGTCCGCTGCCGCCCGCGCCCGCCCGCGGCCGGCCGCGCCGCGCAGTCATGAAGACATATCCGCGCCGCTCGATCCGCGCTTCGTCTTCGACAATTTCATCGTCGGCAAGTCCAACGAGTTCGCCTATGCCGCCGCCCGCCGCGTGGCCGAGGCCCAGACCGTTCCCTTCAATCCGCTGTTCCTCTACGGCGGCGTCGGGCTCGGCAAGACCCACCTGATGCATGCCATTGCCTGGCATATCCGCAAGGCCGATCCCAACCGCCGGGTGATCTACCTTTCGGCGGAAAAGTTCATGTACCAGTTCATCCGGGCGCTCCGTTTCCAGGACACCATGGCGTTCAAGGAGCAGTTTCGCTCCGTCGATGTGCTGATGATCGACGACGTCCAGTTCATCTCGGGCCGGGAAACGACCCAGGAAGAATTCTTCCATACCTTCAATGCACTGGTGGACCAGAACCGACAGGTCATCATTTCGGCCGACAAGTCGCCCTCCGATCTCGAGGGGATGGAGGAGCGCCTGCGCTCGCGCCTCGGCTGGGGGCTGGTCGCCGACATCCACCAGACCGATTACGAGCTGCGCCTGTCGATCCTTCAGTCCAAGGCCGAGAAGCTGGGCTCCCAGGTTCCATCGAAAGTGCTGGAATTCCTCGCCCACAAGATCACTTCCAACGTCCGCGAGCTGGAAGGGGCGCTCAACCGCGTCGTTGCCCATGCCACGCTGGTTGGCCGGGTTTTCTCCCTCGAGGCGACCCAGGACGTTCTCCACGACCTGCTGCGGGCCCACGACCGCCGGGTGACGATCGAAGAAATCCAGAAGCGCGTGGCCGAGCATTTCAACGTCCGCGTCGCCGACATGCATTCGGCCCGCCGTGCGCGCGCCGTGGCCCGCCCGCGCCAGGTGGCGATGTACCTCGCCAAGCAGCTGACGTCCCGTTCGCTGCCCGAAATCGGGCGCAAGTTCGGCGGCCGCGACCACACCACGGTGATGCACGCCGTGCGCAAGATCGAGGAACTCAGGGCCACCGACACCTCATTCTCCGAGGATGTCGAACTGCTGCGCCGGATGCTCGAAACCTGAGCCTCAAAAAGGCTTGGAAACCGGCCCTTTGCGGGGCCGGTTCGAGGGCCCCTCGGGGGCCCTTTTTCTTTTGGATTTCAAGGCCTCCTGCTATACTCGCCTCCCGGTTCAGGACCCGGCCGGGCTGCCCCGTTCGAAGGGAAGCCGCCGGAGCCCGCCGGGCGGGTGTGGGCGCCGTTGCCGGACCCTTCCGGAAGGCGATTTTCGCCACCCCGCAGCTTGAACGGAGGCCAACGCGCGGCACCACGCGCGGGTCAATAAGGCGCGAAAACCCAGCCATGAAATTCACGATCGAACGTTCCGCTCTGCTCCGCTCCCTCGGTCATGTCCAGAGTATCGTTGAACGGCGGAACACCATTCCCATTCTCAACAACGTCCTGATGAACACGTCGAAGGGCAAGCTCCGGCTGACCGCTACCGACATGGAACTGGCCATCGCCGAAAGCGTGGCGGCGGAAACAGGCGGCAACGCCGCGATCACGGCGCCGGCGCACACGTTCTACGACATCGTGCGCAAGCTGCCCGAAGGCGCCCAGGTCGAGGTCGAGACCACCGACGGCGACAGCCAGATGGCGGTGCGCTCGGGCCGCTATGCCTCGCAGCTCGCCTGCCTGCCCCCCGCCGATTTCCCGGCGCTCGGCGAAGACGACCTGCCGACCGCCTTCACCGTTCCCGCCGATGCCGTGAAGGCGCTGGTCGACCACACCCGCTTCGCCATCTCGACCGAGGAAACGCGCTATTACCTGAACGGCATTTACCTGCATGCCGCCAAGCGCGACGGCACGCCCGTGCTGCGCGCGGTCGCTACCGACGGCCATCGCCTCGCCCGTTTCGACGTGCCGCTGCCCAAGGGCGCGGCCGACATGCCGGGCGTCATTGTGCCGCGCAAGATGGTCGCCGAATGGCGCAAGCTGATCGACGAATCGGATTCGGACATCGAGGTCGCCCTGTCGGACGCCAAGATCCGCATTTCCTTCGATGACGTGACCCTGACCTCGAAACTGATCGACGGCACCTTCCCCGATTACGATCGTGTCATCCCCAAGGGCAACGAGCGCGTCATGAACGTCCCCTGCAAGGACTTCGCTGCCGCGGTCGACCGCGTTTCAACCATTTCCACGGAAAAGTCCCGGGCAGTGAAGCTGGCCCTTGCCAAGGGGATACTGACCCTGTCCGCGACGTCGCTTGATCAGGGCAGCGCCGAGGAAGCACTCGAGGTCGATTACACGGGCGATGCCATCGAAGTCGGCTTCAATTCCCGCTACCTGCTCGACATTGCCGGGCAGGTTCAGGGCGAAAGGGCGCAGTTCCGCCTGGGCGACGCAGCCTCAGCCGCCATCGTCGGCGATTCGGACGATGCGAACGCGCTCTACGTCCTGATGCCGATGCGGGTGTGATCGCCTTGGCGGGCGCGTGGAGGCGGTACTGAACGCGGTATCCCTGGCCCATACCAATCCGGGTGCCAATCCGGGACCCGAGTCCCGGCCCGGTCGGGCGACGCTGGCGGTGCTTGGGCTCAGGCTTACCGCCTATCGCAACTACCCTGAATTACGCCTCGACCTCGACCCCCGGCCGGTGGTGCTGACAGGCCTCAACGGCGCGGGCAAGACCAACCTCATGGAAGCGGTATCCTATCTCGGACCGGGGCGCGGCCTGCGCGGCGCGCGCCTGATCGATGTCGATCTCAAGGGCCGTGCCGAAGACCGGCCCTGGGCGGTCGCGGCGACGGTGCAGGACGCCCATGGCGCCTTCGCCGTGGGCACCGGGCGCGATGGCGCCTCGGCCACGGCGCGGCGCATCGTGCGCCTCGACGGCAAGCCCGCCTCGGGCCCGGCCGCTCTTGCCGAACGTATCGCGGTGCTGTGGCTGACGCCTGCGCAGGATCGCCTGTTCCTCGACCGGCCCAACGCGCGAAGGCGCTACCTCGACAAGCTAGTGGCGGCGCTGCAGCCTGAACACGCGAGCCTTCTCAACGATTACGAAAAGGCGCTGCGCGAACGCGCGCGCCTGCTCAAGGGTCAGTCGGCGGGCGAAGGTGCGGCCGATCCGGCCTGGCTTTCGGCGCTTGAGCGCTCCATGGCCGAAACCGGCATCGCCATTGCTGCTGCGCGCCGCCAGGCGGCGGCCGACCTCACCCGTGCTGCGGCCGATGGCATCGGCCCGTTTCCCGCCGCCCGCATCCGCGCCGAAGGCGACGCCGAGGGCTGGCTCGGCGAAGGCCCGGCGCTTGATGCCGAAGATCGCCTTGCCGCGGCGCTTGCCGCCGCCCGCGGGCGCGACGGGGAAATCGGCGGCGCCTCGGCGGGGCCGCATCGTTCCGACATGGTCGTCGAACACTGTGCCCGGGCGCTGCCCGCGGCGGAACTGTCGACCGGCGAACAGAAGACGCTGCTTGTTTCCATCATCTTCGCCGCCGCGCGCCTTCAGGCGGCGCGGCGCGGCTTCGCGCCGATCCTGCTGCTCGATGAAGTGGCGGCCCATCTCGACGCCGTGCATCGTGCGGCACTCTATTCAGAGATCGCCGCCCTTGGTGCCCAGGCCTGGATGACCGGCACCGATCCGGCGCTGTTCGCGCCGCTCGGGCGCGACGCAAATTTCCTGACCGTGACCGCCGGACGCGTGCGCGCCACGGATTGAACCCGCAAATGAACCGTAGCTGAAAGCAGAGATCATGAGCGAAGTCCCCGCCCCGACCCCGGCCAAGAAGTCCAAGTCCGAAGCCGCGGAAGAATACGGCGCCGGCGCCATCAAGGTGCTGCGCGGCCTCGAGGCCGTGCGCAAGCGCCCGGGCATGTACATCGGCGACACCGACGACGGCACGGGCCTCCATCACATGGTCTACGAAGTGGTGGACAACGCCATCGACGAAGCGATGGCCGGTTACTGCGACGCCATCAACGTGGTCCTCAACGTCGATGGCTCTGTCACGGTCAACGACAACGGCCGCGGCATCCCCGTGCAGATTCATGCCGAGGAAGGCGTCTCGGCGGCGGAAGTCATCATGACCCAGCTGCACGCGGGCGGTAAGTTCGACCAGAACACTTACAAGGTGTCGGGCGGTCTGCATGGCGTCGGCGTGTCGGTGGTGAACGCGCTTTCTGCTACCCTCGACCTGCACATCTGGCGCGACGGCAAGGAACATTTCATGCGCTTCCACGACGGCGACCCGGAAGCGCCGCTCGCCGTGGTGGGCGACGCGCCTAAGCTTGAGGACGGTAGCTACCGTACCGGCACGGAGGTGACCTTCCATCCGGCGGGTACGATTTTCACGCAGACGCACTTCGATCACGACACCCTTCGTAACCGCTTGCGGGAACTGGCGTTTCTGAACTCCGGCATCCGCATCATCCTGACCGATGCGCGCGAAGTCGAGCCCGTCGCCCAGGAAATGCATTACGAAGGCGGCCTCGTTGCCTTCGTCGAATACATCGACCGGTCCAAGACGGCACTGCATACACCGCCCATCTACCTGCGCGCGGAACAGGACGGCATCACGGTTGAAGTGGCGATGCAGTGGACCGACGCCTATCACGAGAACATGCTGTGCTTTACCAATAACATTCCCCAGCGCGACGGCGGCACCCATCTCGCCGGCTTCCGTGCCGCACTGACGCGCACGATCAATGCCTTCTCGGCGGAGGCGGGCGGTTCGCGCAAGGACAAGATCCAGCTGACCGGAGATGATGCCCGCGAAGGCCTCACCTGCGTGCTGTCGGTCAAGGTGCCGGACCCCAAGTTCTCGTCGCAAACGAAAGAAAAACTGGTGTCGTCCGAAGTGCGGCCGGTCGTTGAAAGCATCGTCGCCGACCGTCTCGGCCAGTGGTTCGAGGAACATCCCGCCGACGGCAAGCGCATCATCGGCAAGGCCATCGAAGCCGCTGCCGCCCGCGAAGCGGCACGCAAGGCCCGCGAGCTGACGCGCCGCAAGGGCGTGCTTGATATCTCGTCCCTCCCGGGCAAGCTTGCCGATTGCCAGGAACGCGATCCGGCGCTGTCGGAAATCTTCATCGTCGAAGGCGATTCGGCCGGCGGCTCCGCCAAGCAGGGGCGCAACCGTGCCAACCAGGCGATCCTGCCGCTGCGCGGCAAGATCCTGAATGTCGAGCGCGCAAGGTTCGACAAGATGCTGTCATCGGCGGAAATCGGCACCCTGATCACGGCGCTCGGCGCCGGCATCGGTGCCGGTGATTTCGACATCGGCAAGCTGCGCTACCACAAGATCGTCATCATGACGGACGCCGACGTCGACGGTGCCCATATCCGCACGCTGCTTCTGACCTTCTTCTACCGCCACATGCGGGCGATGATCGACAACGGCCATCTCTATATTGCCCAGCCGCCGCTTTACCGTTCCAAGCGCGGCAATTCCGAGGTTTATTTGAAAGACGACCGGGCACTCGAAGACTACCTGATCGATGCCGGGCTCGAAGACGCGGTGCTGACCCTTTATGACGGCACCCAGCTTGCCGGCGCCGACCTGCACGCCGTGCTCGATGATGCGCGGCATGCGCGCAACCTGCTGGCGCCGCTCACGCGCCGTTCGGGCTCGCTGCCGCTGGTCGAGCAGGCCGCCATTCTCGGCATTCTCAATCAGGAAATCTTTGCCGAGGCCAAGAACGCCGCTGCGGTCGCGAGCTACCTCGCCAAGCGGCTCGATGCGCTGGTGGACAAGATCGACCAGGGCTGGCAGGGCCGGGTCGAGGACAACGTCATGGTGTTCGAACGCACTCTGCGCGGCGTGCCGGAACGCCGGCGCATCGACACGAAGCTTTTGTCGATGGTCGAAACCGGCAAGCTCGACCAGATGGCGGCCAAGTTGCAGAAAGTCTACGAACGTCATTCGGTGCTGACGCGCAAGGAGGTCGAGATCCAGATCGCGGGTCCGACGGGTCTCGTCGAATCGATCATGGACCTCGGGCGCAAGGGCATGGCAATCCAGCGCTACAAGGGTCTTGGCGAAATGAACCCGGAACAGCTCTGGGAAACGACGCTGGACCCCGAAGCGCGCACGCTGCTGCAGGTCAGGGTCAGCCATGCCGAGGCGCAGGAAGACATCTTCGCCACCCTGATGGGCGACGTCGTGGAACCCCGGCGCGAATTCATCCAGACCCACGCGCTCGAGGTTGCCAACCTCGACGTCTGACGAAGGGCGCGACATGAGTGCAAAGCCCCGCATCGGCCTGCTGCTTGGGGATCCCAACGGCATCGGGCCCGAGCTTGCCGCCAAGCTGCTGGCTCAGCCCGGCGTGAGCGATCAGGCCTTCGTCGTCGTCATCGGCGACGCCCGCGTGTTCGATCAGGGCTGCAAGGTCGCCCGCGTCGATATCCCCCATCGCAGGGTTGCGCGTGCGGTGGATTTGCGTTTCGCGGGCGCCATCGAATTTCTCAACGAGCCTTCGATCGCCCCCGAAGAGGTGACCCCGGGCCAGGCGACGGCGGCGGGCGGGCGTTCGGTCTTCGTCGCCATCAAGACGGCCTTGCGCCTCGCCAAGGACGGCCTCATCGACGGTTTCTGCTTTGCGCCGATGAACAAGAAGGCGCTGGCGCTCGGCGGATCGCCCTTTGCCGACGAACACCAGCTGTTCGCCCATGAATTGGGCTTCACCGGCCCTTACTGCGAACACAACGTGCTGGGCGATTTGTGGACGGTGCGCGTGTCCTCGCACATCCCGCTCAAGGATGCCGCGGCTCACGTCACCGAAGACCGCATTCTTGAGATGACACGGCTTGCCAATACGACGCTGAAGCGTGCCGGCATCGCGCGCCCGCGCATTGCCGTTGCCGCGCTCAATCCCCACGGCGGCGACGGCGGCCTGTTCGGTCGCGAAGAGATAGACATCATCGCGCCCGCCGTCAGGAAGGCGCAGGGCGAGCAGCTTTCGGTCGAAGGGCCGTTCCCGGCCGATACCATTTTCGTCAAGGCCGCCGAAGGCGCCTATGACGCGGTCGTCACCATGTATCACGACCAGGGCCAGATCGCGATGAAGCTGATGGGATTCTCGAAGGGCGTCACCGTGTCGGGTGGGCTTCCCGTCGCCATTGCCACGCCCGCCAGCGGCACCGCCTTCGACATCGTCGGCAAGGGCATCGCCAGGGCCGACGGCATGCGTGCCGCCTTCGATCTGACCTGCCGCATGGCGCGGGCGTGATGATGCGCCCCGTTGTCGCCGCAATTCACGGCTAAGCCCCCGTCATGGCTAAGAAAAAAACCGAGAAACCCGGGCACGCAGACAAGCCCGCCAAGGCTCGCGCCGTCAAGGGGCGCGGCTCGTGGCTGCGCGCGATCTTCAAGTGGTCGGCGGTTGCCGCCATCTGGGGAGCCCTTGCCGTGCTGGCGCTGGTCGGCTGGTATGCTTACGACCTGCCGGAAATGGACCGAATCCCCGCGCTGGAGCGCCGCCCGGCCGTAACCCTGCTTGCCGCCGACGGCACGCCGTTCGCGCGCTTCGGCGAGGCGACGGCGCGGCCCGTCACCATCCGCGAACTGCCCCCTCACGTGCCGCGCGCCGTGATCGCGACCGAGGACGCACGCTTTTATTCCCATTTCGGCATCGACCTGATCGGCCTTGCCCGCGCCATGGCGGTCAATGTCATGTCGCTCAGCATCCGCCAGGGCGGCTCCACCATTTCCCAGCAGCTTGCCAAGAACCTGTTCTTCGGGCCCGAACGCACAATCAAGCGCAAGGTGCAGGAAGTCATTCTTGCGCTGTGGCTTGAGCGACGCTTCACCAAGGACGAGATCCTCGCGCTTTATCTCAATCGTGTTTATTTCGGTTCCGGCAATTTCGGCATCGAGGCGGCGGCACGCAGTTATTTCGGCAAGCCCGCAGCCAAGCTCTCTCTGAACGAGGCGGCGATGCTGGCGGGCCTTCTCAAGGCGCCGTCGCGCTATTCGCCCGCGCGCAACCGCGACCGCGCCGCGGCGCGGGCCTCCGTCGTCCTCGACCGCATGGCGGCTGCCGGCTTCATCACCAAGGCCCAGGCCAATGTGGTGAAGCTCAACCCCGCCCGCCTCGGCCGCCAGCAGGCGCGCATCGCGCGCTACTTCGCCGATTGGGCGCTGGAAGCAGTGCGTGGCTACGTCGGCGGCGCGACTGGCGATCTCGTGGTGCAGACGACCCTCGATGCCAGGCTCCAGCGCCGGGCGGAAGCGGCTGCCGAAGCCATGATCGACGGCGCCGGCCGCCAGCGTGGCGTTGGCCAGCTTGCCCTTGTCGTGATGTCGCCCGACGGCGCCGTGCGCGCCATGATCGGCGGCGCCGACTACGCGCAAAGCCAGTTCAACCGCGCGACCCAGGCGCTGCGCCAGCCGGGTTCGGCGTTCAAGCCGGTGGTCTACCTCGCCGGGCTCGATGCGGGGCTCGCCCCTGAGACCAAGATGACGGACGCGCCCGTGCGCATCGGTAATTTCCGTCCCGCCAATTACGACGGCAAGTTTCACGGCACCGTCAGCCTGACCGATGCGCTGGCGCTGTCGCTTAACACGGTCGCCGTGCGTGTTTTGGAAAAAGCCGGTGTCGATCGCGTCATCGCCTGGGCACGCAAGCTGGGCATCGCGTCGCGGCTCAGGCGCGAGGCCGGCCTCGCGCTGGGGGCTTCGGAAGTGACCCTGTCGGAACTGGTGTCGGCTTATGCGGTACTGGCCAACGGCGGCGACGGCGTTTTCGCCCACGCCGTCATATCCATCACCGATGGCCGGGGGCGTGTGCTCTATCGCCGCCAGGGCCAGGGTCCGGGCAACATCGTTCCAGCCCGCCAAGTCGATGACATGAACGCCATGTTGCAGGCTGCCGTCGCGCGTGGCACGGCACGGGCGGCTGCCTTCGGCGTACCCGCCGCGGGCAAGACCGGCACCACCCAGGATTACCGCGATGCCTGGTTCGTCGGCTACACGGCCGATTACGTGGCGGGTGTCTGGATGGGCAACGATGATGGCCGGCCGACCAAATCGGTCACCGGCGGTGGCCTGCCCGCGCAGCTTTGGCGCCAGGTCATGGTCGCCGCCCATGAGGGTCGCGGGGGCCGTGCGCTGGTCGCCGGCAAGGGCGGAGGTTTCTGGTCGAACCTTCTGGGCGGGTTCTCTTTCGGGCGCTCCGTCACCGTCACCCCCGACAACAGCGAGCGCGGGGAAGACCCCCTGCGTGCGCGCCGCGACTAGCGGTTCCTGATTTCAGGCCGCCGTTGCCGCCCTGCGCTCGGCGCCAATCGCGAACCGCCCCGCCATCCAGGCGAGCATGGCGCCGGCCAGGATGCCCGCCGCCATCGGAAGTTCTGTGCCGTCGGCGGCGAAGCCAATGATCGCGACCATCGATGCGCCGGTCAGTTGCTGCAGGAATCCGAACAACGCCGATGCCGCCCCGGCCTTGTCGGGAAAAGGGGCCAGTGCGCCGGCCAGCGAATTGGGCATGATCAGCCCGGTGCCGACGAGAAACAGGAACTGCGGCCCGACGATCACCCACCAGCCGCGAAAGCCCGCCAGCACCAGCGCCATCATCAGCGCACCGCCCAGTGTCGCGACCATGCCGCCCGTCGTCACCATGCGCCTGTAGCCGAAGCGCAGGGTGAGGCGCGCGGACGCGAGCGAGCCCAGGAAATATCCCGTCACCACCATGGTGAAGAACATGCCGTAGGTTTCCGGCCGGTAGCCGAGCAGGTCGATGAACACGAAGGACGAGGCCGAGTGAAAGGCGAACATGCCGGCGAAGGTGAAACCGAAAGCAAAGGTATAGCCGAGGAAAACGGGACTTCTGATTATCGCGCGATAGTTGTGGAGCATCCGTGCTGGATCCAGGGCGAAAGGATCGGGCGCGCGCAGGGATTCGCCGAACCCTTTCCATACGGTCAGCGCCACCAGCGCGCCGATTCCGGTCAGCAGCATGAAGACCGATCGCCAGCCGAAGGCCGTCTCCATGAAGCCGCCGACCAGGGGCGCGAAGCCGGGGACGATGGTGAAGACGGCGGCCATGACCGACATCAGGCGCGCCGCCTTGTCGGGGGGAAACAGGTCGCGCACGATGGCGCGCGACAGCACCTGGGTTGAGGCAACGGCCACGCCCTGCACGAAGCGGGCGCCGATCAGGGTAGCGATGTCGGGAGCAGCAGCACAGACGGCGGAGGCGAGCGTATAGGCGGCGAGCCCGCCCAGCAGCACCGGCCTGCGGCCGAAGCGGTCGGACACGGAACCATACAGAAGTTGGCCGAAGGCGAAGCCGACGAAGAAGGCCGAGAGCGTCAGCAGGATCCCCGACGCCGGCACACCCAGCTCGCGCGACATGGCGGGGAAGGACGGCAGATAGGTGTTGTTGCTGAGTGCGCCGAAGGCGACCAGCACCGTCAGCAGCAGGGTCAGCGCCAGTGAGTCGGGAGCGAAGCGGGAGGAACGGGACGCGGATGAAATTTCACCGCCGGAACCGGCGGGACCGGGCTCAGCCATAACGCAGGAGGCGCGCGCCCTCGGTGTCGAGCCAGTCGCGGGCAAAATCGGCGTGGGGCGTCAGGCGTTCGACGATGGCATGGAAGCGGGGGCTGTGATCAAGCGCCTGCAGGTGCGCCACTTCGTGGGCGACGACGTAATCGAGCACTTCGATCGGCGCCATGATCAGGCGCCATGAAAAGCACAGCCTGCCGTCCGAAGAGCAGCTTCCCCAGCGTGCCCGGGGGTCGGTCAGGCGGAAGGGCGGCGGGTCGCGACGAATCATCGCTGCCTTGACCGCGACGCGCACGGCGAGCGCACGGCGCGCTTCTTCCACCAGCCAATCGCGTACTGCCTGGGATACCGCGGCGGGACTTCCCGGCACGTGCAGCACGTCGCCTGACAGGATCGGATCGGGACCGGCTAGCGGGAAATGGGAGATCAGCACGTCACGTCCGTGATAGGGCACGGTGCGTCCGTCGGCGAAGGGCGTATGGGGCGCCAACTCGTCGAGCTGGCGCACGACCCAGTCGGCCTTGGAGCGTGCGAAGGCCATGCCCTCGGCGATCAAAACCCAGTAGGGCAGGGTCAGCACCGCGCAGGCCTCGCGCGCATCGATGCGCAGGGACATGTGGCGGGCCTGGCGGTTGCGCTGGACGCGGACGGGAATATCGCGGCCGAGATGGTTGATCAGGCGCTGGTTGCCGGGCGCGCTGCGGGCGATCCCGTGGCTGCCCTTGCGTGCCGCCTTCTTTCCGCCGCGGCGCTTGCTGGCGGGTCGATCCTGGAGGGGGACGGCACGGGTCGGCATGGAATTGGTTAATCCGGAAAACCAGGTTCGCGGGGCACCGAAGATCACTTCGGCCACTTCACGATATGATCTTGGATTCGATCTTCGTCAACGTCTGATTCGGACACCGCGCGGCCCTTCACGGAAACCCCCGCTTCATGAACGGTTTCGGGGTCCCCCGAGACCAGGGGATGCCACCATTCCAGGTCCTTGCCCTCGGCGACCAGCCGGTAGGCGCAGGTCCGCGGCAGCCATCCGAAGCGCTTGACCATGGCCGGGCGCAGCACGATGCAGTCGGGGACCTTTTTCTTGCGATTCGCGTAAAAGTTGCAACGGCAGGAATTGGTATCGAGCCCGCGGCACGCGATGTCGGTGTAATCGACCTTGCCGGTATCCCAGTCCTCGAGCTTGAGCAGACAGCACTTTCCGCAGCCGTCGCAAAGCGATTCCCATTCGCCTTGCGTCATTTCAGCAAGCGTCTTGGTTTTCCAGAAAGGGAGCGACTCCTCGCGCTTCTTCCTGCCGCGTTTTTTTGGCTTGTGCGTCATGAAGCGTCTGCCGCCGCCGCGATTTGTTCAAACCACGCCAGTTCATCGCGCAGGCGCACGACTTCGCCGACGACGATCAGCGCCGGGGTCGGCGGGCGCGCAGCGGCGACGTCTCTGGCCGCCCGCCCCAGCGTCGTTACCAGCACCGACTGATCGGGCGCGGTGGCACGTGAAATGATGGCGACCGGCTCTTCGCTGTTGCGCCCCGCCGCCATCATTTCGTCGGCGATGCGTCCTATGTGGCTGAGCCCCATGTAGAACACGATGGCTGGCGAACCCTTGGCCAGCGCCGTCCAATCGAGGTTGCCCGGCACGTCGCCCGCGGCCGTATGGCCGGTGATCAGGGTGATTGCGGCATTGGCGCCGCGATGGGTCGCGGGGATGCCCGCATAGGCGAGGCCCCCGATGCCCGCCGTCACGCCGGGCACGATGCGAAACGGGATACCCGCGCGCGCCAGCGCCAGCGCTTCCTCGCCGCCGCGGCCGAACAGGCAGGGATCGCCGCCCTTGAGGCGCGCCACCCGCAGGCCTTCGCGCGCCAGTGCCACAAGCTGGGCCGAAATGTCGGCTTGCGCCGGTGATGGCCGTCCGCCGCGTTTTCCCGCGAAGATCATGCGCGCGTCGGTGCGCGCCAGCGACAGGATGCGCGGATCCACCAGCGCGTCATAGACCACGGCGTCGGCCTGGGCCAGCGCGCGCGCTGCCAGAAGCGTCAGCAGGCCGGGATCACCCGGCCCGGCGCCGACCAGCCAGACCCAGCCCGGCGCGAGATCGGCGAGCGCGACAGCCCCCTGCGGTTGCGGATTGTGCGGCGAGGAATTCATACCGGCATATTGCACCGCGCGCGCCGGCGGCAAAACGCCTTTTCATGCGCCACGGTCAGTAAATATTTACTCGTTTATGTAATATTTCTGCGCCTTGCAATTGCGGGCGTCACGACGAAGAATCCTGAACGCCACTGCCGCCCTCTCACGATAAAGGTTTTCCCGCACGATGCTGACGTTCATGCCGCTGGCCCCGGGTACGCACGGCGATGCGCTCGTGCTGTTGCTGGCCGTGCTGGTGGTGGATCTGTTCCTGGGGCTCGTTCCCGGCATGGCCCGGTTTGTTCCCGACGGCACGGCGATCTTTACGTCGGTCGCCCGGGCGCTGGAACGACGCCTCAATCGCGAGGGCCGCACGAGGCGGAATCTTCTGATACGCGGCGCGATCGTGACGCTTCTTCTGGTTGCCCTGGGTGCGGGGACGGGGATCGCCCTGTTCGAGGCATCGAAGGCCGTTCCCTATGGTTGGGCCATCGACGCGTTGGTCCTGCTGGTCTGTGTTTCTGGGCGCCGCGTTTTTTTCGACCTGCGTCGGGGTCTCGCCTTCGCCGCGTCGAACGATATCGATCAAGGGCGCGCGCTTGTGGCGGAACTGACGGGTCGCGATTCATCGCGCCTCGACAGGTTTGGTCTTGTCCGTGTGGTCATCGAGATGGGCGCCATCGGTTTCTGCCGCCGTGTCCTGGTGCCGGTGTTCTGGTATCTCCTGCTCGGCTTGCCCGGTCTTCTGGCGAGCCGTGCCGTGGCCCAGATCGCCCGTGCCGTTCTTTTGCGCGATCGAGAAGGCCGCGCCTTTGGTGCCGCGGCGCTGTCTCTTGACCATGCGCTTGGCCTGTTGCCGTCATATGTGGCGGCTTATTTCCTCAGTTTCGCGGCGGCATTGGCGCCGCGCGCCAAGGTCGGCAGCGCCCTGCACTTCATGGCGCTTGATGCGCACCGCGATAGTCTTGTCAACGATGGGCGCGTCAAGGCCGCGATTGCGGGGGCTCTTGGTCTCGCGCTCGGCGGGCCTTTCGGAACCAAGGGCGGCGGCGGCGGTGATGCGTGGATCGGCAACGGGCGCGCGCGCGTCGGCCAGGGCGATATCCGCAGCGTGTTTTATCTCTGCGCTGTAGGGTCGCTGTTCAATATCATGCTGGTGGCGGCGCTGACGCTCGCCCTGGTGCGCCTCTAACGGCGGAAGTGCTTGGACAGCGTCAGGCCCTGATGGGCATAGGACGAGCCGATCCCCTGTCCGTAAATGCGTGCCGGCGCACCGGTCAGCCGTTCATAGGCAAGGCGTCCGACGATCTGCCCGTCTTCCAGCAGGAACGGCACTTCGTGGGAGCGCACCTCCAGCACCGCGCGGGTGCCGTCGGGCCAGCCGAAGCCGGGATCGAAGAAGCCCGCGTAGTGGACGCGGAACTCGCCGTTCAGCACGTCATAGGCGACCATCTCGGCGCAGAGGTCAGGCGGCACCGACACGCGTTCCTTGGACGCAAGAATGTAGAATTCGCCGGGATCGAGGATCAGCCCGCCGTCGGCTTCGGCATGAATCGGTTCCCAGAAGGCGCCCGCGTCGTAATGGCCGATGAGGTCGAGGTCGATCACGCCGGTATGGCGGCGCGCGCGGTAGCCGATCAGTCCCTTCGAATCTTTTCCTTCAAGATCGACGCTGACGGCGATGGTGTTGTCCTTGATCGTCGCCACGGCCGCATCGCTGTGCACCAGCGCTGTCGCCGCATGGGTTTCGCGGGTGGCCTTTTCCGACAGGGCCACCGCGCCGCGCCTGAGGCGCAACTGCGTCAGCCGTGAGCCTTCATGGACGAAGATCGAAAACGTCTTGGGGCTGATCTCGGCATAGAGCGGGCCGCGATAGCCCGCAGGCACCGTGTCAAAGGCACCCGCGCCGTCGGCGATCACGCGGGTGAAAACGTCGAGCCGCCCGGTGGAGCTTTTCGGATTCGTCGTGCCCGACAGGCTGCGCGGCAGGGCCAGGCTTTCGATCAGCGGCACCACGTAAAAGCAGTGGCGTTCCAGAACGGCGCCCTTGCTCAGATCGATGGCGTGCATGACGTGCTGGTCGAGCTTGTCGCGCACGCTGCGGCCTTCCATCGGCAAGAAAGATGAGCGCACGCGGTAGGCGAAGGGGCCCAGCCTGAGATCGATGCTGGCGGGCTGGACCTGGCCCGCTTCCAGCGGGCGCGTCGGCGCGATGGCGCCCGTCGCAGCCAGTGCTTCGATATCGGAAGCGATCAGCACGCCCGAGCCGCCGCGATCGGTCGTGCGGCCCTCGTTCTGGTGGCTGATGGTATCGGTCATCGGGACGCTTTCCGCTCGCGGTGGGGGTCAGGGCTGGCGGCAAGGTACCATGCGGCGGGGGCCGATTCCAAACCCGCGCAGGGGCCGCCGCGGTGAATTTTTTCCACAGATTTATTCACAGGCATCCGGGGGCAGGGGCGGCAGATTGACGGCTTCGATTCGCCAGCGGCGCAGGCTGCCGGGTGTGCGTTCCGTGCCTTGCGGCACGAAATCGATCCGCGTGAGCGACAGGGTATCGATGCGAAAGCCGAGCGCGGTATCTGCATCGAGGCCGAGCGCCAGCGCTAGCGCCGCGCGGATGGTACCGCCGTGGGCAATGGCGACGATGTCGCGCCCGGCGTGGCGGGCGGTCATGTCTTCGATCACCGGGGCGACGCGGGCGATGACATCGGCGAAATTTTCGCCGCCGGGGGGCCGCGTGGCACCGGGTGCGCTCCAGATACGTTCGAAGTCATCGCCAAGCTCGCGCAGTTCGGAAAAGCTGAGGCCTTGCCAGTCGCCAAAATGCTGTTCGGCCAGCGCGGCGTGAGCGTCGGGGCCAGCGGCCGGTTTTTTCTCCAGCGTCTTGATCAGGGCATCGGCGGTCTGGTGCGTGCGCCGGAGATGTGACGTCAGCCACAGCGCGTCCCGGGGCAGGCGCGCCGCCAGCGCCGTCACCGCCTGCTCGTCGGGGAAATGGGCATCGAGGTCGGACTGTCCGTAAAGCCTGCGGTCGGGATTGTGCACGGGGCCGTGGCGCACCCACCACCAGCGCGTCGTCTGGGCCATGGTGTCAGCCGACGGCGGCGACGGCGATCAGCACGCCTGCTTCGGCCGCCTGTTGCGCGGCGCCGAGTGTGGCGCCGGTGACGCCGCCCGTCATGCGGCGGGAAAACCAGAACATCTTGAAAGCACCCGCCGCCGCCAGCGCCAGTGCGACGATGCCGGTCCATGGGCCCAGAACCAGCAGCGCGACCGCCGCGCCAAGTGCTGCGGCAACCGCGGCTTGTTCGAAAACGGGTTGGCCCGCTCGCGCTGCAAGACCCTGTGTGCTTGCCGCCGGCAGCACATGCAGCAGTAAGGCCATTGCCGCCCACGATACTGCGCCCGCTGCTACCAGCGCCAGCGCGGCGCGTGCCGTTCCAGCGAGTGCGGCAAGCGCGCCGAGCTTCATCGCCGCAACGGCGACGATGATGACGATGCCGTAATAACCCGGCGTATGGTTGCGCATGACATCCAGCGCGCGGTCCTTGTCGCCGCCCGCAATCGCCGCTTCGGCGAAACGGGCGAGGCCCGCTTCGAACAATGCGCCGCTCGCGAAGGCGGTGGTGGCCAGGGCCAAGGCGGCGGCGACGAACATCGGTACGCCGAAGCCGCGGGCGACGATGAAAACGCAGGCTGCCGCGATTCCGACCAGTGCGCCCGCTAACGGGAAGCCGCGCGCAGCGCGGGCCAGCGCGCCGTCTTCGGTGACGTCGTCGGCGCCGGCGCGGCCCAGCAGTCGGCGCACCGGGCGCAGGAATTCGGTTGCGACGGTACCGAGCGCTTCGCCCCAGCCCGCCAGAATCTGCGCCGGGCCGAGCCCGCCGTCGTTATTGCCGGTATCTTTGTCAGAGCTGCTCATGGACGGAGGGTATGACGGGCGCGGCCCCTCAACAAGTGGGTAGGCGCTATTCGCCGATACGCATCAAGAGCCCGTCTCGCCGCGCGATGCGGAAGGTGTGAAGAAAGAACAGGGCGGAGCCCGCAAAGTAGAGAATATTGAGCCCGGCCGCGGTCAGCAGAAGATCCACCCGCGTCGCCCCCGTGAACAGCGCCGCGCGCATGCCCTCGAAAACATAGGTGGACGGCAGCGCATGGGCCACCACCTGAAGCCAGTCGGGCAGGACGGTGACCGGGTAAAAGACGCCCGACAGCGGCGCCAGCACGAACATCGCCATCCACGCCAGACTTTCCGCGCCAAGCCCGTGGCGCAGGATGAGGCCGCTGATAATCAGTCCCATCGACCAGCCCAGCACCATCAGGTTGACGAAGAAGGCGAGCAGCAGCAGGCCGAGATCGAAGATGGAATAGTGATAGAAGACGATCGCCAGCAGAGCCGCGGGCAGGGCGCCGATCAGGGTGCGTACCAGGCTCATGAGGGTCAGCGACACGATGAATTCGTGCGGCCGCAGCGGCGTGACGAACAGGTTCGGCAGATTTCGCGACCACATCTCCTCGAGGAACGAAACCGAAAACCCGAGCTGGCCCCGGAACAGAACGTCCCACAGCAGCACCGCCGCGATCAGCACGCCGGCTGCCTGCGCGACCCAGGTGGAATTCGTCGCCATGAATTTCGAGATGAAACCCCACAGGATCATCTGCATTAGCGGCCAGTAGGCCAGCTCGACGATGCGCGGCCAGCTTGTGCGCAGGATGTAGATATAGCGCAGCGCCATGGCCCAGGCGCGGTTGGCGCCGGCGGCGAGGGGGGCGAAAAGCGATGTCGATGGTTCGTGCATGTTATTGCGCCGCCGCTTCGCGGACGATGTGAAGGAAAACTTCTTCGAGATTGGCCCGCCCGTAGCGCGCCACCAGTTCACGCGGGCTTCCCTGATCACGGATGCGTCCGGCGCGCATGATGAAGACGCTCGCGCACATGCGTTCGACCTCGGCCATGTTGTGGGAGGCGAGCAGGATGGTCGTGCCATGATTGGCCTGATAGGCCGTCAGGTAGCTGCGGATACGGTCTGCCGTGTCGGGATCGAGGGACGCGGTCGGCTCATCCAGCAGCAGAACATCGGGGCGGTTGATCAGCGCCTTGCCGAGCGCCACGCGCGAGCGCTGCCCAGCCGACAGTTGTCCGGAAGGCCTGTCGAGCAGTGCCGTCATGTCGAGTTCCGCCGCGATCTCGCGCACGCGGGCCTTGATGTCGGCGACGCCATAGAGGCGAGCGAATATTTCCAGGT